>Ga0208373_1000044_pt1 | contig 267547 bp, 230 predicted proteins | sample RifOxyC2_FD_184036 | JGI IMG/M metagenome (GOLD analysis project Ga0208373, IMG submission 184036) | Soil microbial communities from Rifle, Colorado - Rifle Oxygen_injection C2 (SPAdes) | ecosystem: Environmental > Terrestrial > Deep subsurface > Rock core/Sediment | place: Rifle, Colorado...
GATGACATCAACACTATCTCTTTGATTACTCGTTTATCTAAATCCGTCGTTAACCAGTATATTGACTTATTACCTTACGACTCTTAATTTTATTTCACCCTTCCTTTGGTATCATTTGATACTATTTTATCAGCAACATTTTTTTCGTTGCATGAAAGTTCTGCTTGCCATCCAACGAGAATGCTTTGATGTTATAAAGATAAACACCGGAGGCAAGTCTTTCGCCATTGAATCTTATAGAATAAGAGCCGGCATTTTTATTACCCTCGTTATATGTTTTCACCACTTGTCCAATTGAATTGAAAATCGTTACGTTCACCTTGCTTTCAAAAGGAACTGCATACTGAATTACAGTACTTGGATTAAACGGATTCGGGTAATTCTGGCTGAGTGTAAAACGCGAGGGCAGTTCTTGCGAATCTGTAGCTTCTATACCGGAAGCAATTTCAGTAGAATTAATTACTTGTCCGCGAATTTCACCGCCGGGATTTGTTAAGGTGTGAACATTCATGTATAATTTTCCTTTAACCAACTCTCTCAACAGTAAATCGGTTAGCGGTTGAGTAACATCTACACTTGACCAAATTCCCAAAGCCGTATTGTTAGTTAGAGTAATTGATTTAACAACTCCGCCGCTTATTCCGGCAGCAGCATTATGAAAATGTGCAGACGTTGGTGTTAATCCACCTGCTGTCAAATCATAACTCACTGTGCCGTCGGTGTTCAATCTGACCGACCCTGTTCCGGAGGCAGTTGTAGTTATTGCTGGAGTTTCTTGGCTTCCTTCCAGTTTAGCTGTAAATCCCATTCCGGTACTCAACAATACTTGTCCGCGAATTTCACCGCCAGCATTTGCAGACGTGTGAACATTCACGTACAGTTTTCCCTTCAACAACTCACTAAGCAGCAAGTCGGTCAAAGGTTGATTTGCGTCTGCACTTGTCCAAATACCGGAAGCGGTATTTCCGTTGAAAGTAAATGTTTTAACAACTCCGCCGCCAGTTCCGGCAGCAGCATTATGAAAATGTGAACCGGTGATCGCTCCGCTCAAACCATTAACTGTGATGTTATATGTTAATTGTGTTCCGTTAGAACTTAAGACGAATGACCCGGTACCGGTTGCAGTTGTTGTTACTGCCGGAACTTCCTGGCTGCCATCCATTTTTGCCGTGAAGCTCGCACCGGAGTTCAACAATACTTGCCCGCGAATTTCTCCGCCGGCATTAGCAGCAGTGTGAACGTTCATGTATAGTCTTCCTTTAACCAATTCTCTAAGCAATAAATCAGTTAATGGTTGAGAAGCATCTCCGCTTGCCCAAACTCCCGCACTGGTATTGTTGGTAAGTGTGATTGATTTAGCAACCCCACCGGCTGTTCCGGCAGCCGCGTTGTGAAAGTGTGCCGCTGTTGGTGTTAATCCACCGGCAGTAATATCAAAGTTTACGGTTCCGTCGGTGTTCAATCTGACCGACCCTGTACCGGAAGCGGTTGTAGTAACAGCTGGAACTTCCTGGCTTCCCTCCAGTTTAGCCGAAAATCCTACTCCAGTGCTTAACAATACTTGTCCGCGGATTTCTCCGCCAGGATTAGCTGCAGTGTGAATGTTTACGTACAACTTTCCTTTCAACAATTCGCTAAGCAGCAGATCGGTTAAAGGTTGATTTGCGTCCGCGCTTGTCCAAGTTCCTGAAGCAGTATTACCGGAAAAAGAAAAAGCTTTAACAACACCACCGCCGGTTCCGGCAGCCGCATTGTGAAAGTGTGAACCTGTAATCGCCCCGCTTAAACCGTTAACAGTTATATGGTATGTCAATTGTGTTCCGTTAGCACTTAAGACAAAAGTACCGGTACCGGTTGCGGTTGTAGTAACTGCCGGAACTTCCTGGCTTCCATCTATTTTGGCTGTGAACATAATTGAATTTTGCGAAAATGTATATTGGGTAAAAAGAAGAAGCGTAATTAAGGTAAAGATGGATCTTTTCATAAAAATCCCCTTTCGAGATATTTATTTTTTGGTATGCTCTATAAAAACAAATTTGAATAACTCTGAGTTCCTTTAGTTCAAATTATTGTTGATTGATATTGAAGATTTGTAAAAGAAAGGGTTTTTAAAATAAAAAGAGCGGCATTAAAACCGCTCTTCTTTATCTAACTACTAATTACTCAATACTAGATACTGCTTTTACGCTTTTCCTACGCTGCCGAGAACGTTTACAATTTTGTGTTTGTAAAGTTCTTTTAATGAATCGCGGGCTGGTCCTAAATATTTGCGCGGATCAAATTCTGCTGGATTATCGTTGAACGCTTTGCGAACAGCTGCTGTCATTGCAAGACGACCATCGGAATCAATGTTAACTTTGCAAACTGCAGATGCAGCTGCGCGGCGTAATTGTTCTTCCGGAATTCCAACAGCATCTTTAAGCTTTCCGCCATTGCCGTTAATTATTTTTACCAAATCAGCCGGAACAGAAGATGCACCGTGAAGAACAATAGGGAAGCCGGGAATTCTCTTTTCGCACTCTTCAAGAATATCAAAACGGAGCGGCGGCGGAACAAGAATGCCGTCTGCATTACGTGTGCATTGTGCCGGAGTAAATTTATTTGCGCCGTGTGATGTTCCAATCGAAATTGCTAAAGAATCAACGCCGGTTTTCTTAACAAAATCTTCAACTTCTTCCGGCTTTGTGTAGTGAGTAACTTCACTGCTGACTTCATCTTCAATACCGGCAAGAACGCCAAGTTCGCCTTCAACACTAACATCATATTTATGAGCGTATTCTACAACTTGAGCGGTTAATTCAACATTCTTTTCGTAAGGATGATGTGAGCCGTCAATCATAACGGAAGAGAAACCGCTTTCGATGCAAGATTTGCAGAGTTCAAGTGTATCTCCATGATCTAAGTGAAGTACGATTGGAATATCGAATCCCAACTCGTGTGCGTAATCAACCGCACCTTTAGCTAAGTGTTTCAGCAAAGTTTGGTTTGCGTATTTACGGGCACCGCTGGAAACCTGGAGGATAACTGGGGATTTGGTTTCAACGCACGCACCGATAATTGCTTGTAATTGTTCAAGATTGTTAAAGTTGAAAGCCGGAATTGCATATCCGCCTTTTACAGCCTTTGCAAAAAGGTCTTTAGAATTAACTAATCCTAATTCTTTGTAAGTAATCATATCTCTCGCCATTTGTTAATTAAAAAAACTCATAATTATCGCCGGAAGTATAAAAAATTATCTTAACCTATGAAAGACCGCACCGTTAAAGGTTGAAATATGCAACTACACCAATTTGAAATGTAAAGAAATCGGTTTTTGATTTTTTGGGCTGAAATATTGTCTTGCCGAGTGAGTTTACAAAAACACTTTCTTCAGTAAGATATTCAGCTTCCGTTCCAAACAAATATTGTCCTTTAACATCAAGATAGAGTGCGCTAATATTTTCCAAGTTGTCGGCTATCTTAAAAAGAATTCCTACCGAACCTCCGTAGCTCCAGGTGAAATCATCAAAATTGGTTGAAGACGCAACTTCTTGATTTCCGTTTTCGTTGCGTACTGTAGAAGTTGTGAAAATATAATTTCCGCCAAACAATCCTTCCGCGTAAGGACGGACAGTCCCGAAGAAAGGACTCACCTTTAGCATTACATGTAAGTTAGCCATGCTGTTTGTTCTGTTTAGATTAAGATATATGCCTGGGAAATCCGACCAAGCTCTACGTTCGCTAACTTCACCGTAAACAAGATAACCAGCATGAAGTCCAATTGTGAATGGTCTTTCTTTAGATGGCGCCCAAAGAGTTCCTTCCAAACTTACGCCGTAACCCATTTGGTTAACGTTTGATCTAAATTCTCCTTGCGGGTAACCAAGCATAAAACTGCCGCCAAATGTTTGCGCATAATTAACAGTTGTCATAGCAATTAAGAAAATAAATAGTAGCTGTTTTTTCATTTTGTTCTCCATTAATGATTGTTTGTGCGGGTTAATTCAATATCTATACCACAAAGTAAATACCGTTTACAACTTAAATTACGGCTTTCAGAAAGTAGTGTCCACAGAATTAGATTGTAACAGTCTATTTTGGAAGTCATCAAAATCAATTTCAACAGCGCCGAACATTTTTAAGTGATCAGTCTGGTATTGAACGTCAAGCAGAACGAAGCTTTTCGAGCGCAAGTGCTCTATCAGTTTTATTAATGCACATTTTGAGGCTTGAGATACTTTCGAAAACATTGACTCGCCGAAGAAAGCTCCTTTATAAGAAACGCCGTACAATCCGCCGACAAGTTTTTCAGTTAGGTAAACTTCCACCGAATGAAGATGCCCGAGGTTTTGCAAACCCTTGTACGCTTCTATTAGCTCTTCCGAAATCCATGTGGTTTCTCTATCAGCACAATTTCGAATCACTTCAATTGTAGCGGAATCAATTTTGTAAGTAAAGCCGGAATCATAGTAATATTTTTTTAGTGAACGGGGAAAGTTAAAATGACCGAGTGGAATTATTGTTCGTATTTCCGGTAGATGCCAATTGATCTTTTTGTTTTCATCAGCCATAGGAAAAGCGCCGTGAGCATACATTAAAATCATATACTCCGGCTTTAGTAAATCTTCTTCAGTAGGCCGATGGTTTCTACTCATGCGCCTTTACTTCATAAGAAATAATGTCGTAACCTTTTTTTGTTTCAAGTCCGGCAAACACAATTCCAATAAAGACAAAAGTCATTCCAAGAAGAAAAGTTGTGATTATTAAGAAGTTTAGTTTGCCAAGCGAAAGCACGGAAGAAACTCCCAGTATTAGTGAGGTTGTTACAAACAGTGCAACAGAGGTTGTATAGCAAAGAACCGTATTACGAACAAGCCTTGCGCGGTAAGTAAGTGCTCTAATTTGATGTGCGATACTTTCGAGCCGCACATTATCGTCGGTTGTTGGAGCTTTTTCTCCAATCTTTGTCATCAAACGGCGTTTCTCTTCGTTTAACAATCTTATTCTGTTTACAACCAGAGAATATTTATTATTGATTCCAAGAAGCAGTAAGCCGCATGCACTTATCATAACTGCCGGCGCAAGCATAAGCTGAATAATTTGCACAGCGTTAAGTGTCATATTTCCAAATAAGTCCATTATGTACTCCGTCGTTATCTTTTAATTTTTAGATCAAGCCACTTTTCTAATGTAGAGTAAATTAGCTCTTTGTTTTCCGGATCAAAACTTCTAATACTCGTTCCATGATGACCACCTTTGCAAACCATCTTAAGAGCATTAGTCTTGTCGCTAAGAACAACAGAAGTAGCAGACCAAGTATCAAGTTCGCCGTAAATGAAAATCATATTGTTGCTTTTGGTTTTAAGCCACTCGCTAACATCTGTTAATAAAGTACCGTCGAACTTTGGCCTGAGTTCTTTGGGAATCCAGAAAATGCTTGAGCCGTCTTTTACTTCTGTGAGCAAATCTTTGAATGGCTCAAGGTCATAATCATAATAACCAATTTCTTTATAGAATTGAATATAAGAAGGAAGAAACTGCTGAACCCCTTGCTCTGTGTACCAGCTATAACCATTTACTTTTTTCATGTGCTCAAACATAACTTTTGCATCAGCATTTGGAAGCGGAACATCTTCACATTTTGCTGCGCCATATTGCCAAAAAGTAAATGAATATTCGAGAACCCAAATTTCGTAAAGGAAGTCCCAATCAAACGCTAACTGCAAATTCATTGTTTCAACATCTTTCATCAGAAATGGCATTATTTCATCGCGCCTCTGCAAAAAGGCTCTCTGATAATCTAAAATTTTCTTACGGCATTCATAGCTTCCAACTGCTTTCAGAAATTGAGTTATGCGCGGATCTTCCATTGAATAATTAACCGGTGCAACATAAGGTACGGCTACATCAACGTCGTTTGGATAAAAGCGTTTGAAGAAAATAGTTGTTTGACCGCCTTTACTAACCCCAGTACTAACCCACTTGCTGCTGTAAATTTTTTTGAATAATTGAACGATTGCATGATGATCGGCGGCTGATTGCTTTACAGTTAAGTAATTCCAATCAATTTTTTCCGGAACTGAAGCACCAAAATAACGGTGCTCAACCAGAACCTGGTTTCCTTGCAATATTTTTGTCAATTCATAAGGTCTATTGAAGTCTGCTGAATATCCTTCTAATGCAAGAACGGTAGGAAGTTTTTCGTTTCTATGAAGCAAGTAAATTTTTTGTTTGAATGATTCGCTCTTAGGGTTATTGTGATCAATCGGCTGCGAAATCAAAATTTGATAGCCTTCAGTGAAAGTGGTATCCGTCTTAATCGGAGTTACGCTTACAATTTCTTTGAATGATTTTAATTTTTTGTAAAGTTCGGTTTCTTGTTGCGGTAAAACAGATGAAGAAATAAATAAGAAAGCGATTAGCAGCAGAAGATACTTTTGTGGTTTCATATTCAATTCCGGTATTTGCTAACCCAAATTTATAAAGATGAAGTCTGAAATCATTAAAGAAATTTGGCTATTTTTAAAAAGAGGAATTCATTATGAAGTTTTCTGAAATAAAATCATCTCTGAAAAATAAGACTGTTGGAATAGCCGGCTGTGGCGGGCTTGGCTCTAATTGCGCAGTCTCCCTAGCTCGTGTTGGTATTGGAAAACTAGTTATTGCCGATTTTGATGTGATTGAAGAAAGTAATCTCAACCGGCAATATTTTTTCTTTGATCAGATTGGTAAATATAAGGCGCCAACTCTAAAAGAAAATCTTTTACGGATTAATCCAGCTGTATCAGTTGAAGATTATGTAATTAAGCTAACGCCAAAAGATATAGTTGAACTATACAAAGATTGCGATGTAATTGTTGAGGCATTTGATAAAGCAGAAATGAAAGAGATGATTGTTGAAACAGTTCTCTCGGAATTTCCCCAAAAACAAATTGTATGCGGAGTTGGGCTGGCTGGCTGGGGCGGCAATAATTTACTCAGAACTGAACAGTACCGAAATCTCTTTATAGTAGGCGACCGTTCTAACGAAACCAGCGAAGACAATCCTCCTCTTGCGCCTCGTGTTGGTGCAGTATCAAACATGATGGCAAATGTAGTTTTGGAAATTTTACTTGGTAAGGACAAATGAAAATTACGTTGAATAACAACATAGAAGTAATCGAAACCTCTGAAGATAGGTTAACGATAAATCAGCTGCTGCAAATCAAGAAATACTCTTTTAAAAACTTGGTTGTAAAAATTAACGGTGAGCTGGTTAAACGAGATAGCTACGACCAAGCCAAATTTAAAGAGGGCGATAAGGTTGATGTTATTCATATGATTAGCGGTGGATAAATTGCCCATCCCTCCGAAGGAGTCCTTCGGACAACCCTTCCCAAAGGGAAGGGCTTTTTGGAGTAATTAATATGGAAACGAAAGTTGGTTTCTACACCTCAGAAGGAATTCATAATCTAACATCCAGAGAAGCTTTTGCTATGTGTGAAAAGGGTGCTGTTCTACTTGATATACGCGAAGATTACATGAATCTCTACAAGCGTTTTGGTGTGAAAAACGAAATTCAAATTCCGAAAAGTCATCTTGAACAAGAACTTCACAAATTACCCAAGGATAAAACAATTATTGTTGCTGATGCCTCGGGCATCTTTAGCAAAGAAGCTTGTTTACTTCTAATCAAAAACGGATTTCAGAAAGTAGAAAATCTTGCCGCTGGAATTGTTGAGTGGGAACAAGACGGAATGCCGTTGATCTTTGATAACAAAGAAAAACTTTCCGGTTCATGTATGTGTCAATTGAAACCAAGGAATGCCTAAAAAGAAATAGAACTCGCCCAATAAGATGGCGAGCATGCGCGGATAACACGTTTGTCTCGCTTCGCGGTCGAAGCGGGAATTAAGGCGGATGTAAAAACAATTACTTTTTGAATAGCTCAACATATTCTTCGAACAAGTACATTCTGTTTTTCTTTAGACCTGTAACTTCTTTAAGAATACCTAAGCGGACAAAGTCGTTTATTATTGTGTTGGCTGTTTGTTTTGAAATTTTTAATTCGTCCACTACATAACTTACTTGTATTAACGGATTTTTGTAAAGATAGTTTATTACATTTTTTGCCATAGGTAATTTTCTTCCCAGAGTAACAATTCTTTTGTCCTCAATTTCATTTCTCAGCTTGAGAATTTTCTGAAAAGTGTCTATGCCGTTTTGAGCAGTTTCTATCACCGCACTTAAAAAGAATTTTATCCATTGAGTTAAATCATTTTTCGTTCTAACAACAGTGAGATTGTCATAATAGAGTTGGCGATGCTTTTCAAGAAAGTCGGATAAATATAACGTTGGTTTTGCTAAAAGCTTGTTTGCAACCAAGTAGAGTGTGATTAATAATCTACCTACTCTTCCGTTACCATCTAAAAACGGATGAATAGTTTCGAACTGGTAATGAGTGATAGCAATTTTAATCAGATGCGGAACATAAATATTGTTGTTGTTCGTAAAGTTTTCCAAATCGCTTAAAAGTTCTGGCACATCTTGATAATGTGGTGGAATAAAAGTAGCGTCCTTTATTGTTGCTCCACCAATCCAGTTTTGGCTGGTACGGTACTCTCCAGGAAGTTTATTTTTACCACGAACGCTTTGCAAAAGAATTTTATGAATTTGAGTTATTAAGCGAGAAGAAAGAGGCAAGTTAGAAAGGTTTTCTATCGCATCGTTCAATGCAGCAATATAATTTTGAACCTCACGCCAATCATCTTTTTTTTCCGTAGTAACATCTTTTTCTTTTAGTACGGCTTCTTCTATATGGGTTTGTGTTCCTTCAATTCTGCTCGATGTAGTAGCTTCTTTTACAATGTGCATCTTAATAAAAAGATCTACATCGGGGACTATTAATGAAAAAGCATTTAATTCGCCGAGTTTTAAATTGGCTTCTTCCAGGAGTTTATTTATTTGCGGATCACTTACCACCCATTCCTGATTAATCTTTGTAGGTAGAAAACTTTTGTATTGAAATTGAGGAACGTAAGTACCCGCTTTAAAGTCTTTTATATCCATCTTACTTCAATCCGGTATTTCTTGCAGAAAATTAGACTAAAGATATTGCATAGTCAAGGATTTCGCTAAAACTTGGACTAAGACAATTGTATAGTCCAAGTTTGGTGCATAATCTATTCGAGGATAGACGTGTTTTGGAAGGAAATGGCTGAAAGCAAAAAGTCTCTACAATTGCAGAGGCTTTTAAATATCTGGAGTTCTCCCCCTTTTGGGGAGAAAAAGACTTGTCCGCCATCTGTTTGGTGGAGGGGGCTTTTATTTCAATCTCCACTCACCCTTATCATATTTCGTGCGGAGCTCAACTAACTCCGGCAAGTCCATTCCAATCTCCTTTAAGAATTCTAGTTTTGGAACTCCGTTCTCATCCCAGCCGCGTCTTTTGTAAACCGCATCTTTCAATTGCTCGTAGCGGTTCTCTCTATACTGCCTCAACACTTTTTGTTTTTCTTCGGTTGTTTTTCCTTCCGGATCAAAACCGATAATTTCTTTCAACTGTTTATCATAACGTTCTTGGCGTGATTCGTATTCTTCTTTTGTAACGGGACCGGCAGCGCGGAAAGGCTGTGCATCCCATTTTCTTGTTCCAAATCCTCTACGCAAATTGAACATTCTTTGATAGTTATAAACTCTTTCTGAATCGCGGATGAGCTGGTGCTTATCAAATTCTTTTCCGGTTACAGCTTTATAGATCGTCACATAATTATCAACATGTTCCGGAACTTTTGCCGGTTCATTTGTCTGCGCGTTGTTTTCCGGTTCAACATCATTCCACGGAAGTTTACACAAGCCAACCAATCCGAACCAAGTTCTAAACATCGGAAAGTAGTGAAGTGCCTCAGCTTTGTTTTCAAAAGTAGGAATCTGATTGTTAACCATATCCATGAAGATCAGCCAAGCTTCATCATGCTGCGGCCCTTTATTTGTAAGCGCAAAACCACCTTGCTGAGCGAGCGATTCTTTTGAAACATATTCGGAATACTCAAGTCCTTTGTTTTCCATTCCAATATCTTGAAGGAATTGGGGATCGCCCCAGCCGTTAGCACCGAACATTTCTTTCATTTTGCGAACGCCGAGTCCGGCAACTTTGCCAAAACCTTCTCCGCGAGCTAACTGGTGTAGTAATTCCATCGCATTATCAGCGTTCCCAAAATTCAATTTTAATCCGCCAGTTCTATCTTCGTTCAAAATTCCGTTCTCAAAACATTCCATTACAAACGCAAGTAATGTTGCCCATGTGATTGTACAGATTCCGTAAGTATCGCAATAGAAGTTTGCTTCGACGATATAATCCGGATTAAAGATGCCGCAGTTGGAACCAAGTCCGCCTGCATTTTCATATTCGGGTCCGTCAACAATAACACATTGTCCTTTGTAAGGGCCGGTGCGCAGAACATAATTGTTAACGCCTTTAGCGCAGCTCATGTGGCAGCCAAGCCAGCAACCGTCCGGTGTTCCTTGCGCAAACATTGCTTTCCAAACTTCGGAATGAATTTTACCAGCTTCTTTGTGGCTTCCAAATTTATAATTATGTGTCGGAAGCAAATCGTAGTCGTTCATAATCTCAACTAAGTGAGCAGTTCCCTTAGTTCTCATTTCGCATTGCTTATCATCAAGCTCTTTAATTTCTTTGTTGAAGCGCTGACCACGTTCCATGATTGCCTTCATATCAACCACTTTGTTCATGTCCCCTTCAACTTTTGGGACGAGAGCAACCAGAGCTTTAATATTTTTCTTGCGGAATACCGTTCCGATTCCGCCGCGTCCAGCTTGTTTTAATCTTACGCGTTGCTTTTTCTTATCATAAAAACTGAAGTTTAGCATTCCTATTAAAGAATGATCTGCCGCAGTTCCGGATGAAACAACAGCGATCTTCATTTTGTCTGATTCGTTAGGGCAATACATTTCAGTAAGTAACTCGGATAGTTCGTGGCTATCTATTGGATCTGCCGGCGCTTCTTCAATACGAATTGTTCCGCCGTTGCGTCCATCTATTATTACAATTACTTCTTTCTCGGCAATTCCTTGAAGTTCGATTGCATCGAAGCCGCAGATTTTTAGGAAAGGCCCAAACCAGCCGCCAACGTTGCTGTCCATTGCTGAATCTGTTTGTGGAGAAATTGTAACAACTAAAGATTTTCCAGTTCCGGAATATTGAGTAATGCCGCAAATTGGTCCGCCGGAAATAATTATCTCATTTTCCGGATCGTTCCATTTGGTATCCGGTGTGGTAGCATCCCATAAGAATTTCAAACCATAACCTTTGCCGCCGATAAATTTTTCTTTTACTAAAGCTGGAATATCTCTGATAGTTATCTCTTTTGAGCCGACATCTATGTGAAGCGATTTATCCGTATAACCTCTTTCCAGGGGGGTGATTTCATACTGAAATTCTTTTAACGTCTTGTGTGCTTCTAATACTTCTGCAACGTTCATACAAAGTCTCCGATAGTCTTTTTCGTTTTACAATTTCGACAAAAAATTGTGTGAAAATATAGCAATCAATAAAATCAAACCAAAAGGTACTTTTTATTCAAAGTGAAATTTATAATTCAGAGATTGCGTCGAAAAGGCTTAATTGTTACACTTACTGTAACAAAAAAAGAGTTCTATGTCATCTTCTGTAAAACTATCAACGGCAGTGAAGGCACTTTGTCATTTGGCAAAAGTTTTTCCCGATCCGAAGAACAGCAATGAGATTGCAGAAGCAATTGGCGTGAATGCTTCTAAGCTAAGACAAATAATGTCTTCGCTGTTGAAAGCAGAGATTGTTGGCAGCAGTAAAGGCGCTGGCGGCGGGTTCTATCTTCTTCAGGATTTTACCGAGCTGAGTTTGTTTGAAATTTACTCTGCTCTTGAAGATAGAAAGATTATGGATTTTGACGTTGCCGACGCAAGCAAAGCTAAAGACGCAGAGATGAATTGCTATAATAATTACTTCTATGATTTCTATGCTAAGATACAAAACCAGATTGAAGAAGAAATGAAGAACACAAAACTGAAAAGCATTAAAGGTGTTTATGATGAAGCAAATAAATAGAATTACACTTTTGGTGTTGATGCTTGGTTTAACCTTCTCGATTAAACTAAGTGCGCAAACAAGTAATCAGGTAATAATCTTTCATGCCGGAAGTCTTACTGTTCCATTCGAAAAAATTATTGATGGATTTAAAAAAGAAAATCCGGGCGTAGAGGTGTTAAGAGAAATTGCCGGAAGCCGTGAGTGCGCGAGGAAAATTTCCGAACTCAACAAACCGTGTGATGTTTTTGCCTCTGCTGATTATTTGGTGATTGATCAAATGTTAATTCCGGATTACGCAAGTTGGAATTTGAAGTTCGCTACAAACGAAATGACGATTACTTACGCGACTAAGTCCAGAAGGTCGAAAGAGATTAACTCGAAAAACTGGTTTGAAATTTTGCTGGACAAAAAAGTTAATATCGGCAGAGCCGATCCAAACGCTGATCCGTGTGGATATAGAACAGTTCTTTCACTTAAGCTGGCAGATATCTATTACAAGAAAGATTTATCGCAGAAAATATTAAGCAAGAACAACGAATACATTCGTCCGAAAGAAGTTGATCTGCTTGCACTATTAGAAGCCAGAGAAGTGGATTACATATTCCTCTATCGTTCAGTAGCAGAACAGCATGGGCTGAAATATTTAACTCTCCCGGATCAAGTAAATCTGAAGAAGGCAGAGCTCGAAGAACATTACAAACAAGTTAGCACAGAACTAAGCGGAAAAAAACCGGGAGAAAAGATAACGCAAGCCGGCGCTTCAATGGTTTACGGAGTTACAATTCCTAAGAGTCCTCCAAATCCGGAGTTGGCAAAAAAGTTTGTACAGTATTTAATGAACAAGAAAAAAGGATTGAAAGTAATGGAGGAAATGGGGCAGCCGGTGGTTGTGCCATCTGTTTGCAATAATTACAATAAACTCCCGAAAGAACTAAAACAGTTTGCAAAGAAGAAATGATTAGTTCGTTCAAAAATATTTCGTGGATGAGATTAACGTTCACCTTTCTTGGCGGAATTGTTTTGCTGTTTATCTTGGCTCCAATAGCTGGAATGTATTTAAATACATCTATTGGTTCAATAACAAATGCGATTGGTGATGAAGAAGTGCGGGACAGTGTCTGGTTAAGCTTGTGGACATCAATGGCTGGGACAATTTTGTTTTCCTTCTTTGCGATTCCACTTGCTTACATACTAGCGCGCAAAAACTTCCCACTGAAAAGTTTAGTAAACGGAATAATTGATTTGCCGATTATCATTCCACACTCTGCTGCGGGAATTGCTGTCCTTGGAATATTAACGCGTGATAGCTGGTTTGGGAGAAGCGCGGAAGTATTTGGAGTTAAGTTCATCGGCAATCCGGCTGGAATTATAATGGCAATGGCGTTCGTGAGCATTCCGTTTTTAATTAATGCCGCGCGAGATGGATTCGCAGCTGTTCCGGAAAGATTAGAAAAAGTAGCACTCACATTAGGCGCTTCTCCGATTAGAGTTTTCTTCACAATTTCACTTCCGCTCGCGTGGCGTTCGGTTTTGTCCGGTTTTATTCTAATGTGGGCGCGCGGATTAAGTGAGTTTGGTGCGGTAATTATTGTTGCTTATAATCCCAAAACAGCTCCGGTTTTAATCTTTGAAAGATTCACTTCTTACGGACTAAAATATTCACTGCCGGTTGCGGCTCTATTTGTGGCGGTGTGTCTTGCAATTTTTATAGTACTAAGATTAATCAAAAAGAAAAGTTGATGCTGAAGTTGGAAAACATATCGTTGAAAGTTGGCGAGTTTGAATTAAAGAATATCAGCTTCGAAGTTGAGAGGTGCGATTACTTTGTAATTCTTGGCTTATCAGGTGTCGGAAAAAGTTTATTGCTAGAATCAATTGCCGGGCTGATTAACCCTACTAGCGGTAAAATATTTTTACGCGGTGAAGAAATTACTTCAAAGAAAATTCAACAAAGAAGAGTAAGCATTGTTTATCAAGATGCAGACTTATTCCCACACTTAACAGTTTTTGAAAACATTGCTTATCCGTTAAAGTGCAACGGTGAAAAAAATATTGAAGAAAAAGTTCTTTCTTGTGCTGAAATGGTTGGTGCTGTTGAATTTCTTCAGCGTAAACCGGGGACGCTTTCCGGCGGTGAATACCAGCGTGTTTCTCTAGCGAGAAGTTTAGCTGCCGATAATGATATTTTTCTTCTTGATGAACCGCTTGCCTCGCTCGATTCCAAATCCAAAAGTGAATTGAGAATGCTGCTGCGAAAGTTAAACCGTAATGGAATTACAATTATCCACGTTACTCACGATTACGAAGAGGCTATTTCGCTTGCAACAAAAATTGGAGTAATGGAAAAAGGTGCGCTTGTTCATATCGCTCCGCCGGAAGAGGTGTTTCGTCATCCCAAATCGGAATTTGTTGCTCACTTTATCGGTACAAAGAATTTCTTCAAAGGAAATTTGAAAACTATACCTCAAAGCGATCTTAAAGAATTCGCTGCTGCCGGGATAAATATCTTTTGTTTAACCGATGTTGAAGATGGAGAAGTGTTTCTCACACTTCAGCCGGAAGAAATTAGTATTTCAACCGAAACAGAAAAAGGAAGCAGCAGAAACCACTTCAAGGGAAAGATTATTGATATAGCTCCGGCGAAAGTTGGATTTGAAATCACAGTGAGTATTGGTGCTGAGTTGATTGCGCTTGTTTCCGGCGATTCGAAGGGTGAGTTGAAGTTAGAAATAGGAAAAGAAGTTTGGGTAAACTTCAAAGCGTCATCTTGTAAAATTTATAAATGAGGAAAAATGAAAAGAGTATTACTTGTACTAGTGTTATTCTCTCTGCCAATCTTTTCACAAGATAAAAGCGAATCTTCGCCAAGTTTTTTTGATGATTCTGAATTAAAAGGATACTCGCTGAAAAGTATTCAAGTAGAAGGTGAAGTAGAGAACCCCGGAGCGGTTGATTTTGCTCTTCTTCCAATAAATAATTTTCCGGCAAAAGATGTTTCTTATGGAAAGGACAAGAATAAATTTATCGGCTCCTATTTCTTCAGCGGCTATTCATTGTTCGATATCATAAATCAGAAAAAGGTTAAGAAAGCTAACGAAGCGGAATTTAAACCGGCAGTTGATTTATATGTTGTTGTTGAAAACGATAAAGGCGATAAAGCGGTTTTCAGCTGGGGAGAATTGTTCTTTGCAAAGGATAATTTTCGAACAGTAATCACAAAGTCAGTACGTGCTATCAATCCGTCAAAAATGAAAATGAAATGGTCTTTACCGAATACACCGATTCTTATCTGCGGTAATGATGCGTTTAACTTTCGCTTTGTCTCCGATCCAACTAAAATTACCGTTAAATCTTTCGCCGGGGCATATTCTAAAGAAAGAATTAAAGAAATTTTCACACCGGAATTTTCGATAATCAAGAATGATGGAGATGTTTTAGTAAAAGATATTTCCGGAATAGAAAAAAGAAAATTTCGCGGTCTTGGCTACGGACACGGAATGGGCTGGAAAGGTGTTGATGAAGCTGAAGGATTTGTTTTCAAGGATGTGCTGAAAAATTATATTACGCTTGATGAAAAACAAATAGCATCAACCGTGATTTGTGTTTCGGCAAAAGATGGGTACCGGGTAACATACAGTTTGAGCGAAATTATAAATAGGAACGACATGAATGATTTTTTGTTAGTTGAGAAAAATGGTTCGCTCGAAGAGGGAAAGTATAACTTGTTTGCTACGCCCGATTTCTTTGTTGATAGGAACGTTCGCTCTGTAGAGAAAATTGAAATGCTAAACGTTAAGTGAAAGGTTATTAAATGATTACATACGAAGAAGCCTTAGAAATAGTAAAAGAAAAAATCCGCCTACTCGGAACTGAGAAAACAGAAATGATGAAAAGCCTAAACCGGGTTTTACGGCAAGATGTTTTTTCGGATATGAACATGCCGCCGTTTGATAAATCGGCAATGGATGGCTACGCTTGCAGAAGAGAAGACATTGCAAATGAACTTGAAGTTGTAGAAACGATTCAAGCCGGCTATCTGCCGAAATTTGAAATTGGAAAAAATCAATGCGCTAAAATTATGACCGGGGCAGCGATTCCAAAAGGCGCAGATTGTGTAATCATTGTTGAGGAAGTGAATGAACTTTCTGGCAGCAGAATAAAATACCGTAAAGAAAAAACGTCAGCTAATATTTGTTATAAAGCTGAGGATGTTGTTATTGGGCAAAAATTATTGGAAGCCGGAACAAGAATTACTGAAAAGGAAATAGCCTCACTTGCCTTGACCGGTTGTGTAGAACCAATTGTAAGTATTAAGCCAAGAGTTGGAATTATTACTACAGGCGATGAAATTGTTGAGCCGGTAAATATTCCTATAGAATCGCAGATAAGAAATACTAATGCTTATCAGTTGCTTGCGCAATGTGAAAACTTCGGTTGCGAAACAAAGTATTACGGAATTGTTAAAGACACCAAAGTTGAAATAGCGGCTTCCATAGTTAAGGCAAAGCAAGAATGCGATTTGATATTGTTAACCGGCGGTGTTTCGATGGGCGAGTACGATTTAGTACCGGCGATATTAAAGAAAACCGGCTTTGAACTACTATTCGAGAAAGTTGCAGTTCAGCCGGGTAAACCAACTGTGTTTGGGAAATGTGAAAACACTTTTGCATTCGGAATGCCCGGCAATCCGGTTTCATCATTCATCGTATTTGAATTTTTTGTAAAAGAATTTTTAGCCGGATTAATGGGTTTGAAAAACTATTCAAAAACTCTCTCTCTTGAAATGGGATTTGATTTCAGACGTAAACGAAATGAACGTTTAGCACGCATTCCGGTTAAAATAAATGCAGATGGAAAACTTGATGCCATTGAGTATCACGGCTCGGCGCATATTAGCGCTTTTGCTTTTGCGGATGGAATAATTTCAATTCCTATTGGTGTAAGTGAAATAAAGAAAGGAACAATTGTAAGTGTTAGACAAATTTGAACGAACTATAAATTATTTGCGCATCAGCGTTACGGACCGGTGCAACTTGCGGTGTGTTTACTGCATGCCGGAAGAAGGAATCAAATTGATTGATCACTCTTCCGTTCTTTCGTTTGAAGAAATAGCAGAGTTTACAAAAGTTGCCGTTGAAATGGGAATTTCGAAAGTTAGAATTACCGGCGGCGAACCGCTGGTGCGAAAAGGAATTGTTAATCTCATCGGCATGATTTCAAAGATTAATGGAATTGTAGATTTATCTATGACAACAAACGGTTTGCTGCTTGAGAAATATGCGCAGCAATTGAAAGATGCCGGCTTGCAACGAGTAAATATTAGTCTTGATACGATTGATGAGCAAAAGTTTTCAGCAATCACCCGTGGCGGAAATATTGATGAAGTTAAGAAAGGAATTGCAGCGGCAAAAAGCGCTGGATTACACCCAATAAAAATTAACTGCGTTATAAAGAAAAGTATTGATGAGCCGGATGCGCTTGACGTAAAAAAATATTGTGAAGAAAACGGATTGGAAGCGCGCTTCATTTACGAAATGGATATTGAGAAAGGTGAATTCGGTGTTGTTCATGGCGGTAGCGGCGGAGATTGCGCAAATTGCAACCGTCTGCGCTTGACGAGCGATGGCTTCTTAAAACCATGCTTGTTCAGTGATATTTCCGTTAATATTAGAAAAGTTGATTATAAGGAAGCGCTTCGCTTTGCGGTTGAGCAAAAACCGGCTTGCGGAAATTCAAGCACTTCGCACAAATTTTATAATATAGGAGGATGAATGGAAAAGTTATCGCATGTTGATGAAGAAGGACGCGCGAACATGGTTGATGTGAGTGGAAAGAAAATCCAGTTTCGTACTGCAAGAGCAGAAGGATTTATCCGACTTCAGTCTGAAACTGTAGCACTTATCAAAGAAAGCAAAATGAAGAAGGGTGATGTTCTAACAGTTGCTGAGATTGCCGGCATCCAGGCAGGAAAAAAAACAAGTGAGTTGATCCCCCTTTGTCATCCTTTACAAATTACAAAGCTCGATGTTAAAGCAGAGCTGAAAGAAAACGGTGTACTTATTTCAAGCTATGCAAAGTGTGTTGGTCAAACCGGAATTGAAATGGAAGCGCTGACGGCTGTTTCAACGGCACTGCTGACTGTTTACGATATGTGCAAAGCTGTTGATAAGCAAATGATTATCGGCGAAATTAAATTGATTGAAAAAACAAAAAGTGACTTAGCAGATTAAACTTTTGCGCCTCCGCGTCTTTGCGAGATGTTTTTTTTCTCGCCAAGCCGCAAAGTCGCTAAACAAAAAGGAATAAACATGAACAGCTATATAGTTTCCCTAAATATTTCCGAAGAAAAGGGAACAATAAAAACCCCGAGAGAACAAGTTGAGATTAACAATTTAGGTGTTGTCGGCGATGCACACTCAGGCAGCTGGCACAGACAGGTAAGTATGCTTGCACAGGAAGACATTGATAATTTTTCTCTTCTTGATGCCGACAATAGAAAATTTTTGCCCGGCGAATTTGCAGAGAATATCACAACCAGCGGAATTGATTTTAAGAAGGTTGCTATTTTAGATCGCTTCAAAATTGGCGAAGTAGAATTGGAGTTAACTCAAATTGGTAAAAAATGCCACGGTGATGGCTGCGCAATTTATGTTGAAGTTGGTAAATGCGTAATGCCTAAGTCCGGTATTTTTACCCGTGTAATTAGTGGCGGAGTAATTAACAAGAATGATAAGATTGAATATTCGCCACGACCGTTGAAAATAAAAATAATAACCCTTAGTGATCGCGCGTTTAGTGGTGAGTACAAAGATTTAAGCGGTCCGGCAATTAAAGAAATGCTGACAGATCATTTTGCAAACAAGCGCTGGCATGTTGAATATCTCTACTCACTTATTCCTGATGATAGCGAAAAACTTATTGCCGAACTTCAAAAAAGTATTGATGAAAAAGTTGATGTCATTTTCACAACAGGTGGAACTGGAATCGGTCCGCGCGATATTACACCCGAAGTAGTAGAAAAGTTTTCGGATAAGTTAATTCCCGGAATTATGGATCAAATAAGACTAAAGTTTTATGATGAGATACCATCATCAATATTGAGTAGATCAGTCGCTGCGGTAAAAAACGAAACATTAATTTTTTCTTTGCCGGGAAGTGTAAAGGCTGTTGAAGATTATGTAGGTGAAATATTAAAAGTATTGGAACATGCAATTCTGATGGTTCACGGTTTGGGACACTAATAAAAAAAGCCTTTGCAGTAAACACTACAAAGGCACTCGTTATAATTAATTTAGCCCACGGATTAATCCGTGGGCTAATGAAATTTATTTTTCACTCATGAATGGATAGCGGAAATCGCTTCTTGGTACAAAGCTTTCTTTAATTGTTCTTGGAGAAACCCAACGGACAATATTTAAGAAACTTCCCGCCTTATCATTTGTACCGCTTGCGCGTGCGCCGCCGAAAGGCTGTTGCCCAACAACCGCACCCGTTGGTTTATCATTAATATAAAAATTACCGGCAGCGTGCTTTAGAATTCTATCTGCAGTAACAATTGCTTGTCTATCTTCCGCAAAGATTGCACCGGTTAACGCGTATGGAGAAGTCTGATCGCAAATCTTTAATGTCTCTTCAAACTTTTCATCTTCGTAAACATAAATCGTTAGCACCGGACCAAAGATTTCTTCTTCAATCGTTTTGAATTTTGGATTTGTTGTTACAATAATTGTTGGATTGATGAAATAACCAACTTTATCGTTGTATCTGCCGCCGACAATTATCTCAGCGTCTTTCGCTTTCTTAGCATATTCAATGTAGCTCACAATTGAATCGAAAGCGGCTTTATCAATTACAGCATTATTGTAGTTTGTAAAATCTGTAACCGGACCGGTTTTCAATCCTTTCAAATCTGAAACAAGAATTTTTTTCAATTCCGACCAGATAGACTTAGGAATGTAAGCGCGTGAAGCTGCAGAGCATTTCTGTCCTTGATATTCAAAGGAACCTTGAATCAATGCAGTAGCTAATCCGCGCACATTTGCGCTTGAATGTGCAAACACAAAATCTTTGCCGCCAGTCTCTCCAACTATTCTTGGATAAGTTTTGTACTTATTAATGTTGTTACCAATAATTTTCCACATTGATTGAAATACTTGAGTGCTTCCGGTAAAATGTAAGCCCGCAAAATTAGGATCGTTAAAAACCACATCGCCGATTTTTTGTCCCGAACCCGGAATGAAGTTAATTACTCCCGGAGGAAGTCCGGCAGCTTCTAAAAGTTTTATCATATAGTAAGCAGAAAGAACGCTTGTTGCCGCCGGTTTCAGAAGTGCAACGTTTCCCATAATTGCCGGAGCGCCGGGTAAGTTTGCGTTGAACGTTGTAAAGTTAAATGGAGCTACTGCAAAAATAAATCCTTCAAGTGGGCGGTATTCCATTCTGTTCCACATTCCGTGTGGTGAATGAGGCGGCTGTTCTTGATAAAGTTTGTAAGCATAGTGAACATTGAAGCGGAAGAAATCTGCTGTCTCGCAAGCTGAATCAATTTCTGCTTGATGAGCGTTTTTACTTTGTCCCAACATTGTTGATGCAAGAATTGTGTAGCGCCAATCTGTTAACGTAATCATGTCGGCGGCACGCATGAAAATAGCTGCACGGTCCTGCCATTCCATAGAAGACCAGGTTTTCCATGCTTCCATTGCGGAATCAATTGCCATCTGAACTTCTTTTGTACCTGCTTTATGATATTTGCCAAGAACATGTTTATGATTGTGCGGCATTACAATATTAGCTGTATCACCGGTTCTAATTTCTTTACCGCCGATTATGAGAGGAATATCAACAACTTGATTTTGCATTTCTGCAAGTTTTGCTTTGAGTAGAGCGCGTTCCGGCGAGCCGGGCGCAAATGTTTTTACCGGTTCGTTTTCCGGCATTGGATGATGAAAAACTGCATTAGCCATGCTATTTCCTTGATAATTAAATTCAAAAATCTTTATTGGTATAACGAAGAACTTTAGTCGGAAAGTTCACTCTTGTTAGGAAGTGTAAAAATGAATTTACTGCCTTTGTTTATCTCGCTTTCCACCCAAATTTTTCCCTCATGCTTCTCAACAATCTCTTTGCAGAGAACCAGTCCCAATCCATTGCCGCTTTCTTTGTTGGTTCCGTGAGTGGTGAATTGAATGTCTATTCTAAACAACTTGGGAATATTTTCTTGTTTGATTCCAACTCCGCTATCCGCAACAACTACCAAGACCATATCGTCCTCTTCAAAGGCGGTTATTTCAACAGTTCCGCCGGAGTGAGTAAACTTAATTGCGTTCGAAATTAAATTACGCAAAAGCAATGAGAGCATATCATCATCTGCAAATATCTTTTGCTTTGGGTTGATGTTTATGGCGAGATTAATTTTTTTGTTTTTAATATTCGATTCAAACAGGCGCAAGACTTTTTGCAGCTCGCCGGTCAAATTCAAATTTGCCGGTTCCATAATCATTCTGCCGGATTGAATGCGCGACCAGTTTAATAAATCATCTAAAAATTTGTATTGAGTGTGAAGAGCTTCGTTAAGTGAAAAAACAAGTTCTTTGAAGTCGGCTTTATCAAGCGTTTCATATTCTTCCACCAAATATTTTGAAATGCTAAGTAAACCTTGAAATGGTGAGCGGAGATCATGAGCGATTATTGAGAAGAACTTATCCTTAGAAGCATTAATTTCGTTAAGCTCTTCGTTTTTCTTTTTGATTTCTTCTTCACGCGCTTTTAGGTTCAGAATCAGAAGTTGATTGCTTTCGGAAACATCTTTTAGTTCTTCTACTTCCTGATGAAATTTTTCAAACGCTTGAGAAGAATCACCCTTAAGAATATCATGCATTAAATTTCAGAATCCCTCGAAAAAGTGGTAGCAATTTAACACAATAATTTGAACAGCTAAAATTATTCTTTATAAAATTCCGACCGGAAGTTCGCTATGAATTTGGATATTCTTATTTTCACAGAGCAAATAGAAGTGTTGAATTTCCAAATGGCGTGTAGCGGTTACATATTCGACATAAAGAAATATTCTGTTAATGACGGTCCCGGAATTAGAACAACTGTTTTTCTTAAGGGCTGTCCGTTAGTTTGTACATGGTGCCACAATCCCGAAAGCCAACGCAACGAGCCGGAAGAAATTGAGAACTGTTCCTTTCGCTGGAATCTTCACGCTGATCATTCAAAGAAAAATACTGTCGGCGCAAAAATATACGTAGATGAAGTTATTCGTGAAATTGAGAAAGACAGAATGTTCTACGAGGAATCAAAAGGAGGCGTTACTTTCTCAGGCGGAGAGCCAATGCTGCAATTGGAATTTCTTAGCTCGGTATTAACAGAATGCAGAACCCGCGATATTCATACTGCGATTGATACAACCGGTTACGCACCTTTCGCTGACTTTGAAAGGATTTACGACTCAACAAACATTTTCCTTTACGATTTGAAATTGATGGATGAGGAACTTCATTTTGAGTTTTGTGGAGTTCCCAACAAACTCATACATGAGAATTTAAGAAAGCTTGCGGAACTCGGCGGAAAAGTTATACTCAGAATTCCCGTCATTCCTACAATTACGGCTACAGAAAAAAATATCAATTCGATGATAGAATTTATTTCTTCACTTAAAAATATTCGCGAAATTGACTTGCTGCCTTTTCACAACACTGCGAAATCGAAGTATGAAAGAATGAAAAGGCTAAACAAGGTTGCCGAGCTTATTCCGCCAACTGATGATTACATGAATGAATTAAAAAACAGATTCAGCTTACTTAACATTCCGGTGAAAATCGGAGGATAAAAATGACAGAAAGGATAAATAAACTTAGAAGGCAATCGTTAGACGCAATTCCAACAATGTCTTACGAACGAGCTCAACTGTTAACTGAGTTTTACAAAAGTGGCGAGCCTGGCAAGCATTCAGTTCCGGTTGTTCGCGCAATGGCTTTTAAATACATCTTGGAACACAAAGAACTTTGCATAAATGATGGAGAATTATTTGTTGGAGAAAAAGGACCGGAACCGAAAGCCACGCCAACTTATCCGGAACTTTGCATTCACTCAAAAGATGATTTGGAAATTCTGCATAACAGAGAAAAAGTTTGGTTCAAATCATCCGATGAAACCCGCAATGTAATTCTAAATGAAGTAGCGCCATTTTGGAATGGAAAAAGTATTAGAGAAAAAATTCTTGCCGAAGTGGATGAAGAATGGCGTGACGCTTACAAAGCCGGAATCTTTACCGAGTTTATGGAACAACGCGCACCGGGGCATACTGTCGGCGATGATAAAATTTTTCGTAAAGGTATGCTCGATTTTAAAAAAGAAATTGAAGAAGAACTTGGTAAGTTAGATTTCTATAACGATAAAGAAGCATTTGCAAAGCGGGAAGAACTCCGCGCAATGAATATTGCTGCGGATGCAATTATGCTATTTGCAAAACGTTACAGCGCAAAACTATTTGATCTTGCTGCAAAAGAAAAAGATACTCAGCGTAAGAATGAACTCGAAACTATGGCTGGAATTTGCCAGCGAGTTCCGGCAAACGCACCTCGAACAATGTGGGAAGCGCTTCAATATTACTGGTTTATTCATCTTGGTATTACAACAGAACTAAACACTTGGGATTCATTCAATCCGGGAAGATTGGATCAGCATCTGCAGCCTTTCTATAAAAGAGATTTGGAAAGCGGATTGGTTACGGAAGAATTCGCGAAAGAATTGCTTCATTCGTTTTGGATAAAGTTTAATAATCAGCCGGCGCCGCCAAAAGTTGGCGTTACCGCGCAAGAGAGCAACACTTACACAGATTTTTGTTTGATCAATGTAGGCGGTGTAACGGAAAAAGGTGAAGACGCTACAAACGAGATGACCTATATTCTTCTTGATGTTATTGAAGAGATGCGCTTGCTGCAGCCGAGCTCGATGGTGCAGGTGAGCAAGAAAAATCCCGATAGACTTTTAAAGCGCGCGTTAAAGATTATTAGAACCGGATACGGTCAGCCTTCAATTTTTAATACCGACGCAATCATTCAAGAACTTACGCGGCAGGGCAAATCAATTATTGATGCACGATGCGGCGGCGCGAGCGGTTGTGTTGAAGCTGGTGCGTTCGGAAAAGAGAGTTACATTCTTACCGGCTATTTCAATATTCCAAAAGTTTTTGAAATTACTCTTAACAACGGATTTGATCCGCGCACGCAAAAACAAATTGGTTTACAAACCGGCGATCCGACTACATTCAAAACTTACGATGAATTTTATTCCGCGTTTGAAAAACAGCTAAATCATTTTGTTGATATAAAGATTAAAGGCAACATCATAATCGAAAGAATTTACGCGCAGTATATGCCTGCGCCGTTTATGTCCATTTTAATTGATGACTGCATAAAGAAAGGAAAAGATTACAACGCCGGCGGTGCGCGCTACAATTCATCTTACATTCAAGGTGTTGGTTTAGGAACTATTACAGATTCGCTTTCTTCAATTAAATACAATGTTTATGAGAAGAAAAATTTAACAATGAGCGAAATGCTTGAGCTTTTGAAATCGAATTTTGAAAACAAGAAAGATTTGCGCGATAAATTATTCTTTGAAACGCCGAGATACGGCAACGATGATGATGCAGCTGATAATCTTACAAGACAAGTTTTTGAATCTTACTTTGCAGCAATTGACGGAAGACCAAATACAAAAGGCGGTCACTTCCGCGTCGATCTTCTTCCAACCACTTGTCATGTTTATTTCGGAAGTGTACTCGGCGCAACACCAGACGGACGTTACGCTAAAGAACCGGTTAGCGAGGGCATTTCTCCTGTTCAAGGTGCAGATGTTCATGGTCCAACTGCTGTAATTAAATCTGCTTCAAAGATTGATCACTTACGTACCGGTGGAACATTGCTGAATCAAAAATTCACGCCAAACTTTCTATCTACCGATGATGGGATTGAAAAAGTTGTTAATCTTATTCGTACTTATTTTCGCTTGGATGGACATCATATTCAGTTCAATGTTGTTAATGCCGAGCTGTTGAAAGAAGCTCAAAAGCATCCGGAAAAATACCGCGATTTAATTGTGCGGGTTGCCGGTTATAGCGATTACTTTGTTGATCTCGGAATTGATTTGCAGAACGAAATTATAAACCGTACCGAACACATGAGTTTTTAAATCCGCGTTCATCCGTGCAGTCCGCTTCATCAGCGTTCCATTCTTCTTGCTGATAGAACACGGATAACACGCCTGCCCGACTTCGTTGTTCGAGGCGGGGATTCAGCGGATCAACGCATATAAAAGAAAGGTGAAACTATGTTCAACTCAAAAATTTATGTTAACCGCAGAGCAGAACTTAAAAAGAAATTAAAATCGGGATTGATTCTCTTTCTCGGCAACAACGAAGCGCCAATGAACTATACCGATAACACTTACTCATTCCGGCAAGACTCAACATTTCTTTACTACTTTGGATTAGACCAAGCAGAACTTGCCGCAGTAATTGATCTTGATGAAAACAAAGAAACTGTTTACGGAAACGATTTTACTATTGATGATATTGTTTGGATGGGACCACAGCCTACAATTAAACAACGCGCAGTAAAATGCGGCGTTAAGTTTACGGCACCGTCAAGCGAATTAGAAACAGTCTGCTCAAACGCCATTAAGCAAGGGAGAAAAATTCATTTCGTTCCTCAGTACAGACACGATAATATTTTGAAACTGCACAAGCTGCTCGGCATCGCACCAAAATATGTGAATGAATATGCTTCGATGCTGCTTATTAAAGCTGTTGCCGAACAAAGACAAGTTAAGGCTCCGGAAGAAATTGCCGAGCTGGAAAAGGCAATTGAGATTTCATATCAGATGCAAACAACTGCGATGCGTTTTGCGAAGCCGGGAATGTATGAACGGGATGTCATGGGCTTTATTGCCGGATTAGCAATGTCTCTTGGCAGCGGACTTGGTTTTCCGGTGATATTCTCTCGTCACGCGGAAACTTTGCACAATCATTATTACGGCAATAAACTTAAAGCCGGTGATTTGGTCGTAAATGATTCCGGCGCGGAATCTTTGCTTCATTACGCCAGCGATATCACCCGTACATTTCCTGTAAGCGGAAAGTTTACTCAAAGACAAAAAGACGTTTACGAAATTGTTTTGATTTCCCAGCTTGTTTCTATTTCGGAAATCAAGCCAAAGGTCACCTTCAAATCTGTTCACTTAAAATGTGCTGAAGTGATGGTTGATGGTTTGAAAGCGCTTGGATTAATGAAAGGAAACACAAAGTTCGCAGTTGAAGCCGGCGCTCACGCATTGTTCTTTCCGCACGGACTTGGACATTTGCTTGGTCTTGATGTTCACGATATGGAAAACTATGGAGAAAATAATTTTGGCTATGATGAAAAACTAAAACGCAGCACTCAATTTGGTCTTAAGTCTTTGCGTTACGCAAAACCTCTTGTGCCGGGAGTTGTGTTAACTGTTGAACCGGGCTTGTATTTCATTCCTACTTTAATTGATAAATGGCAGGGCGAAAAGAAACACGCAGACTTTATTAATTACGATAAAGTAAATGAATACAGAGGATTCGGTGGAATTAGAATTGAAGACGATGTTGTTGTTATGAAAAACGGCAGCCGTGTACTTGGCAAGCCAATTCCAAAAGCTGTTGAAGATGTTGAGGATTTTGCTTCAAACAAAATTTGATTTCATTTTATTTAAAGGATGAGTTAAAGTTAGAGTTGGGTTTGTAAGTTTTTTTGTTTTGGCTGTTAGTAAGAACAAGCAATAATTACGTTGACTCTAAGTCAGTCTTCTGATAAATTTCATTGCGGTATCTCTTTTACAGTAACAATTTTTGCCGTAAAGATTGTAAAGTGTAAGGAGGCGCAAAATGAAAGCTGGTATTTATTTCACCGGTTCGGGTCCAATCGTAATTCTTACTACTTATGATTCTCTAACAAATCCTTATCTCATTAACAGATTGCATTCGAAAGGAATTAAAAAATTTATCGCTTTCGAAATCCCGGAATATCTTGCAAAACAAAAGTATGGGCATCACTATGATGCTGTTATGGAAGATGTTAAACAAGAAGACTATTTGCGCGTGATTGACTTCGATGGTCATCACATTCTTGCGAAATTCTCATTTAAGGAACTTGGTGAGCCAATTTATTACGAATCATAGTTGGATTATCCGGCGCACCTAAGTTTTGATTTCGCTATGCAAGCGCCATTGAATTAAAATTCTGCTGGTATTCAGAAATTATTGAATTGAAAAATCCGGAGAGTGGATTATTTAATGTCCTTTACTAATCATTTCAAAAAAATAGCAGATTGGAATCATCCGGATGATTGGCTGGAAATTGAAACTATTGATGCTCATGCAGCGGGCGAACCTCTTAGAATAATTTTGAGCGGTTTACCGGAAATTAGAGGCGCTACTGTTTTGGAGAAGCGCCGCTACATGAAGGATAATCTTGATCATTATAGAACCGCTTTGATGCTTGAACCGCGCGGTCACGCCGATATGTATGGCTGCATTATCACTCCTCCGGTTTCCGGTGAAGCAGATTTTGGTGTAATCTTCATGCACAACGAAGGTTACAGCACAATGTGCGGACATGGAATAATCGCTGTTACAACCGTTGTTTTGGAAACCGGAATGTTTGAAATGATTGAGCCGGTTACGCAAATAAAAATTGATTCACCTGCCGGACTGATTACTTCTTACGCAAAAATTAAGAATGGAAAAGTTGAATCCGTTTATTTTCACAATGTACCTTCGTTTGTTTTAATGCAAGATCAAATTGTTGATGTTCCTTCTCTCGGTATAATTAATTTTGATGTTGCATTCGGCGGGGCTTTCTATGCTTTCGTGAAAGCAGATCAGCTTGGTTTAACAATGCACGAGAAAGAATTTAGGAAGCTCATTGAAGAAGGAATGAAGATCAAACGCGCTGTAATGCAAAAGTTTGAAATCAAACATCCGTTTGATGACGATTTAAGTTTTCTTTATGGAACAATTTTTTACGGTTCACCGTTATCTAACAAGGCAGACAGCCGCAACGTTTGCATTTTTGCCGATGGTGAAGTTGACCGCAGTCCAACCGGAACCGGTGTAAGCGCACGAGCGGCTTTGCATTTCGCAAAGAATGAGTTGGAATTGAATAAGCCAATGGTAATCGAAAGTATTATCGGAACTAAGTTCTCAACCAAAGTAATTTCTGAAACGAAATTTGGTGAACATGAAGCAGTTATTCCGGAAGTTGAAGGCAATGCTTTCATCACAGGCAAAAATACTTTTTATGTTAATCCGGAAGACCCGTTGAGCAAAGGTTTTATTCTACGATAAAAGTCCTCAGTAAGAATTCATTAAATAAAATGAAAGGAACCGGATGAGTTTCTCACGTACTGTTCTTTTGTGGATGTCGGAAAATAAACGAATGAGGGAGAAAGTACCCTCGTGGAAGTTTGTAAAGAAAGCGGTTAAAAAATTTATGCCCGGCGAAAAACCGGATGATGCTCTCACAGCAGCTACTCGTTTTGATTTACTCGGAATTCCAACCGTTTTTACACACCTTGGCGAAAATATCACCAACATTAAGGAAGGCTGCGAAGTATGCGAGAATTATTTGGTACTGGTAGAAAACATTGCTGAAAAAAAACTAAATATTGAAATATCATTAAAGCTAACCCAACTTGGTTTTGATTTATCCGAAGAAGAAACCTATGACCGCTTTAAGCAGATTGCTTATAAAGCAAAAGAGAAACTTGGTAATGTAGTCTGGATTGACATGGAGGGAAGCGCTTACACTCAAAAGACAATTGAGTTCTACAAAAAAATTAAAAGTGAAATTGATAATGTTGGTCTATGCTTGCAAGCCTATCTGTTTCGTACTGAAAAAGATGTTAAAGAATTAATTGAGATTGGCGCTAATATTCGGTTGGTGAAGGGAGCTTACAAGGAATCGCCGGAAATTGCTTTTGCTAAAAAGAAAGATGTTGATGAAAACTATATCAAGCTGGCAAAAGTGCTGTTGGACGCAGCTGGCGAAGATAAAATTAGAGTAGCGTTTGGAACGCACGATGAAAATATAATTTACTCTCTAATAAAATGGTCTAAGCAAAATAATTTTCGTAAGGATAAATTAGAATTCCAGATGCTCTATGGAATCAAAAAAGAAAAACAAAAAGATTTAGCGGGACGCGGCTATATAATGCGCGTGCTAATTAGCTATGGCAAGTTTTGGTATCCATGGTATATGCGCCGTCTTGCCGAGCGTCCGGCAAATGTTTGGTTTGTATTAAAAAACATGTTTTCTTAAAGAGGAAATTAGATGAAAAAACTTTATGGCATAATGCCCCCAATTGCCACGCCATTTCTAAATGATGAGATAGCATTTGATAAGCTCGCAGAAAATTTATTCAAGTGGAATAAAACCGACTTGAGCGGATACGTTGTGATGGGCTCAAACGGAGAAAGCGTTTTTCTTACGCGTGACGAAAAACTAAAATTAGTGGAAGCGGTAAAGAAAAATATTCCGGATGAAAAACTTTTAATTGCCGGAACCGGAAGCGATTCGGTTAGAGATACAATTTCGCTAACTAATGATTCTGCCGAACGTGGAGCAGATTACGCGCTGATACTTACACCGTCGTTCTATAAGTCCGAAATGAAACCAGCTGCGTATGTAAAATATTTTTTCGCTGTGGCTGATAAAACGAACATCCCGGTAATCATTTACAACGTTCCAAAATTTACCGGAGTTGATATAGAAGCAGAAACTGTAGCGCAATTAGCTAAACATCCTAATATTGTGGGAATAAAAAACAGTGCGGAGAATTTGCGCCAGACCGCCGAACTTGTTTCCATGACCGGTAAAAGCTTTTCTACAATTACCGGAACCGGCTCGGTTCTCTATACAAGTTTAACTGTCGGCGCAGTCGGCGGAATCCTTGCCCTTGCAAACATTGCCCCAAACGAATGTGTTAAAATTCAGAAACTTGTTGAAGAGGGAAATCATTCCGATGCAGTAAAGCTCCAGCAGAAAATGCTTCCGGTTAACAAAGCAATAACTGCTAAGTATGGTGTTGCCGGATTAAAAGCAGCGCTTGATATGCTGGGATATTTTGGCGGTGAACCTCGTTTGCCATTATCGCCATTGCATGATAGTGATAAAGAATTATTAAAAAATATTTTAACTGAAGCCGGATTATTATAAGGAAACAGCATGAGCAATTCTTTCAAACCCATAAATAGAATTCTGTTGGGACCCGGTCCCGCAAATGTTCATCCAAAAGTTTTGGAAGCACTATCCAAACCAACACTCGGTCATCTCGATCCGCAGTTTATAGAGTTGATGGAGGAAATTAAATCGCTTCTTAGATACACATTCAAAACTGAAAGCGGGCATACGTTTGTTCTTTCAGGTCCGGGTTCTTTAGGAATGGAAGCGTGTTTAGTAAATATGATTGAGCCCGGCGACAAAGTTGTTGTTTGCGTTGGCGGTTACTTTGCAAACCGAATGGTTCAAATAGTTGAGAAGATTGGAGGAGTGGCAATTGTTGTTAAAGAAACTTGGGGCAGAGCAACCGATCCGCAAAAATTAGAAGATGCACTAAACGCAAACCCGGATACAAAAGTTGCAGCGTTTGTTCATGCTGAAACTTCTACCGGCGCTTTATCAAACGTAAAAGTTCTCTCCGAGATTGCACATAAACACAACGCTCTTGTAGTCGCCGATGTTGTTACTTCTCTCGGAGCTACAGAAGTTCTTGTTGATGAATGGCAGCTCGACGCAGTTTATTCTTGTTCGCAAAAAGGATTGGCTTGCGTTGCCGGAATGTCTCCGGTTAGTTTTAGTGAAAGAGCTTTTGCTCATATAAAGAACCGAAAAACTCCAATCAGAAGCTGGTTTAACGATTTTAATTTGTTGGAAAGTTATTGGCAGGGTTCCGGCAAACGGGCATATCATCACACGGCTCCGGCAAATCAATATTACGGATTGCATGAAGCGTTGCGTATTCTAAAAGAAGAAGGAATTGAAAACGCGTGGCGCAGACACAAAGAGAACAGCGCAAAATTAATTAAACGATTAAAAGATGAATTGAATCTTGAACCGATTGTTCCGGCGGGAGAAAGAATTCCTCATTTGTTAGCTATTACAGTACCGGAAGGAATTGATGAGGCAAAAGTTAGAGTTGAGCTTCTTACAAAACACAACTTAGAAATTGGCGCCGGTCTGGGCGAACTTGCCGGCAAAGTCTGGCGCATTGGTTTGATGGGTTACAACTCGAATGATAAGCTGGTGGATTATTGTGTAAGTTCGTTTAAGGATGTTTTAAAGAAATAGAACGCAGATTAAACTGATCTAACGGATTAACACTGATAAATCTGTCTTTATCTGTTTAATCCGTTCGATCTGCGTTCCATTAAGAAATCAGTGTAAAAGTTTGCCCAATTTCTTCGAGACCGATTTGCATGTTGTGGTTTGATGCATCACGTTTCATCCAATCGATTGCTTCTGCGAACGGCTCGTTGCTTTGCTTAAAAGTTTTCGTATGAATCGGAATGAAATATTTTGCGCCGATTTCCGAAGACATCTTCAATGCTTCTTCCGGATTGCAATGATTTCTAACCCAAGGATTGTAAGCACCAATCGGCATTATCGCCACATCAATGTTTTCGCTTTTCAAGTTCTGAAATTTGTTTGTCATAGCGGTATCGCCGCCAAACAAAATTTTCTTGCCGTTATAATCAATTACATACGAGTTAAAACTTCTGCCATCTTTCACATAGCCGCGTGAGCGGTCGCGTTCCCATGGAAAGCGCCAGCCGAAATGTTTTACTTCGTTAGCCCGGAATCTTATTCCTTGCAAAGTTAATTCATCGTTCCAATCCATTACGTTAATGGATTTCCAATCGAGGTCTTCAATAACATCTTTGGTTAAGTAAGCTGTAATAACATCAATCTGGTTCGGATATTTCTCTGTAAAGAATTTTAGAGAAGGATAATCCATGTGGTCCATGTGGGCGTGAGATAGAAGAATAATATCCGGCTTGGGAAATTCATGCGATAGCAAAGCGGGTGGAGTTAAGCGTGCCGGACCAAAACTCCCGCCGAAAAAGTAAACGCCAATCCGCTCAAACATAACTGGGTCGGTAATAATCCATTTACCAAAAATGTTGATAAGAATTGTAGAGTGACCAATCCATGCCAAAGTTAAATTTTCGTTGCTCCAGCCTAGCGGCTCGGGCTTGTAGTTCAGCTTAACAAGCGTTTTTGCTTCGCTGTCGCTGTTTACAAACAATGGCGCTAGAAAAGTAGCGCCGGCGGCAAGTGCAGTTTTTTTTAAGAAGTCTTTTCGTTTCATAGATTATAAACAACAGAAGTGAGAAGAAAATTCCCGAAATAGTTATGCGACTTTAATTAAGCGTACGTGCGGGATTTCATCGTTTGCAACCGGTCTAATTTGCGAGTTGTTAAGAGTTTCAACTGAAATGGTTTCGCCATTGAATTTCACAAATTCTACTTCATAGGCAGTATTGTTTTTATGACACATAACAATAGTCCCGATGTCTCCGCTTTTGAGCCCGCTTTGAGGTAAATCAACAGCAAGAACAACAATTTCATTTTCTTTCATTTCATTTCCTTTTGGGATATGCAGTCACAAAATAAGGCATGTCTTCGCCTTTTTCAACAAACCAAACTGTTACCAGCTCGATTTCATTGCCTGTAGGCGAATTAACAAAGCCAGTAATAACGTATTTGGTTCCGAAATTATTTTCGAGCTTTTCAACGAAATCGTTGTCGCTGATCAAACTCTTTAATTGATCTATCATAAATTCTACCGAACTAGAATCGAAACCATACTTGAGAAAAAAAGATGCTTTATGTCTTCCAATTGGATGCGAAAGGGAAAAAAGATAATCCGAAATTTTATTCTTGCTAATGAATGCGCTATCCGAGTTTGGGATTCGCATTAGATTTATCTTTCCATCACTATCTTATTCGAAAGCTCATTTGTATCATCGGTTTTAACCGGGAAATGCTCGCTTAAGATTTTCCCAACCTTCTCAATCCCGGCAATCATACCGTCGCAAAAATTTCCTTCGTGAAATTTAACTTGGATTTCGTCGCGGACAGAATCCCAAGTTCCTTGAGTTACTTTTTCGTTTATGCCTTGATCGGCAAGTATATAAAACTGGCGTTCGTGTAGAAGCAGGTAAAGTAGAATTCCGGTCTTGTCTCTTGTAGCGTGCATGTTCAGTTTGTAAAACTCTTTTTCGGCAAGCTGGCGTATCGTTTTACTTCTATCGGCAAACTGGCGCTTTTCCTTCATCGAGATTCTGATTTCTCCGGAAGTTGTTTTTTCCGCTTTCTTAATCTGATTGGAGATTCTCAAAAAGTCGTCATCACTAAAGAATTGATATATAAGTCGTTCCATTTTTCACCAGCTTTTGTACAAAGATAAATCTTGTGGTAATCAAATGAAACAAGTCGCCGCAACTTATGATTATCATTCTCAAAACCGATATAGCAATGAGTATGGAGGTCACTTGTATCGTCCCTAAAGGGACTTTGGTTTATTTAGGGGTTCTTTACTTATAGATATTTTATCCCTACGGGATTTTTAGCTCCGTTAGTCCAAAGGACTCCCTCGGAGGAGCGATATATCTATAGAATAATGGAAACAATATTTGTTGAGTCCCTTTTGGGACGGTATAAAACAATTCACCAATTGTGTGGATTTTATTTCGCATTAAATCCATTATCATCTTAATATTTTTCTACCATTGTATTTACTATATCGGTTTTTGAGGATTCTCGTTCCAAACAATTATATTTGCCAATGCATTTTTAACATTAATGAGGAAAACATGTACAAAGTGGTTTTATTGCGCCATGGCGAAAGCGAATGGAATAAGTTGAATCTGTTTACCGGCTGGACGGATGTGGATTTATCCGAAAAGGGAATTGAAGAAGCAAAGCAAGCCGGTGTTGTTCTTAAACAAGAAGGTTACCAGTTTGATATCGCGTTTACTTCTGTTTTGAAGAGAGCAATCAAGACTTTGAATTTTGCGTTGGAAGGTTTGGACTTGATGTGGATTCCGGTTGTTAAATCTTGGCGATTGAACGAAAGACATTACGGCGCGCTTCAAGGTTTGAACAAAGCTGAAACCGCAGAAAAATATGGAAACGAAAAAGTAAAGATTTGGAGAAGAAGCTACGACGTTCCACCGCCAGTATTGGAAGAAACCGATGATCGCTATCCGGGCAAAGACAGGCGTTATGCCGATATGGATAAGAAGGATATTCCATTGACCGAAAGTTTGAAGCTTACTGTTGATAGATTTTTGCCATACTGGTTCGATACAATCGCTCCAACTATTAAGAGCGGAAAGAGAGTTATCATTGCAGCTCACGGAAACAGCTTGCGCGCACTTGTTAAATATCTCGATAACATTTCTGAAGCTGACATTACAGAATTAAATATTCCAACCGGCGTTCCGCTTGTTTACGAACTGGATGCTGACTTGAAACCAATTAAACATTATTATCTTGGTGATCAAGAAGCAATAAACGCGGCTATAAATGCTGTGGCAAAACAAACAGAAAAGAAATAAGTATTTAGGAAACTGTTTTATTTGTAATATTATTTTGAAAATAGAACGCGGATTAAGCTGCTTAAACTGATACACGCGGATCTTAATAATAGGGTATCTCTAAAAACTCAAAAGGAATTATCTCGCAAAGCCGCAAAGTTCGCAAAACAGAAAAACTTGGTAGTCTTTGCGTCTTAGCGTGAAAAAAAGTTGGTTTTTAGATGTCTCCAATAGTTACAATTAAAACAGTTTCCATTTTATTCCATTGATATCTTTGAAAAGAAGATTTATAATTGCACCCAACAAGGAGAAAGAACATAGACTTTTCTACGGTCTTAATCAGTAAAGGAAAATCAGAAATGAAGAAATCATTGTTTGCAGTGTTCTTTCTTGGCTTGTTGCTTACCACAAGTTATTCCCAAACAGTAATCGGCAAATATGGGGGCGAGTTTTTGTCAATCGGTGCCGGCGGACGCGCATCTGCAATGGGCGGCGCTAACGTTGCAATTGTAAATGATGTAACCGCCGGATACTGGAACCCAGCCGGATTGGCGAGAATGAATTATCCCCAAATTTCGTTGATGCACGAAGAGCACTTCGGCAACTTAGTTAATTATAATTATGGCGCTGTCGCTATTCCTTACGGAAGCGATATGAGCTTTGGCTTGAGTGTAATTCGGCTCAGTGTGGATGGAATTCCCGATACACGCAATGCGCTTTACGATGCAAACGGCGACGGTATTTTAGATATTCACACAGACCGTTTAGATTATTCAAAGATTACAGAATTCAACAATACTGATTGGGCTTTCTACTTAACTTTTGCAAAGCGTCACTCGGAAGATTTTTACTGGGGCGCTAACGTAAAAATTATAAAAAGAGATATAGCCGAAGCCAGCGCGTTTGGAATTGGTTTTGATATTGGCGCTTATTATATGGCATCGGAGAATTTGCATCTTGGCGCAACAATTCAAGATGTAACAACAACATTAGAAGCCTGGAGTACCGGCAGAAATGAATTGATTTCGCCAACTGCAAAAATCGGCGCTGCTTATGCAATCTCAGCATTAGGCGGCACAATTCTTCCGGCTCTTGATTTAGATATGCGCTTCGAAAACCGTAAAACAGCCTCCATGTTTAATGTTGGTCCGGTTAGCTTTGATGCTCACGCCGGCTTGGAATATAAATTCAAAAATCTTTTTGCTATCCGTGCCGGGTACAGCGATGTAAAACAGTTTACAGTTGGTGCCGGATTGTTCTTACCAAAACTTCAAATAGATTATTCTTTTGCCCAGTTCAGCCAATCTGAAACAGAAAGATTGCCTGATACACACCGCATATCAATTATGCTTACGCTTGAAGAACCAAAGTTTTTGAGGGAAGGATTATAAAATCCAAATAAAGGGAGGAAAGTGTGTTCAGATCTATCTTCTTAGCATTTCTAATTGCTATAACGGTTAGTGCACAAACTGTAAGACAATTAAATGAACTGGCAACCAAAGAATACAAAGCGAAAAATTATTCAAAAGGTATTGAATACCTAATGAGAATAATTCCCAAAGAAGGGAACAACTATAACTTGTATTATACGATAGCTTGTTATTATGCTCTAATGGGTGAAAAAGAAAATGCAGTCAAGTATTTGGAAAAGTCAGCAGATATGGGATATAGGTATGCCGAAAGCACGATGAAGGATTCTGATCTCGAATCACTTAAAGCTGATGAACAGTGGAAAGATATAATCGGGAAAATGGGAAGAAATAAAGAGAAGTACGAAAAACTTGTTAACAAGGAATTGAAAAGACTATATGATGAAGATCAGACAGATAGAAAAAGTAAGCTTGAATGGAAAGAAATTGTTAAACGAGACAGTACCAGAAAAACCTCTGTGCTGAATGAGATAAAGGAAAACCGATTAAATGTATCGGAAGATTATTTGAACGCTGCTATGATTTTACATCACGGATCGTCTCTTGAAGATATTCAACTTGTATACAAACTTTCCCAAAGATCATTTGAATTAAACAACGGAAACGTAACAGCAAAATGGATGCTTGCCGGTGTATTTGATAGAATGCAGCTAAAGTCGCATAAACCGCAGTGGTATGGAACTCAGCAAATTCTTAAGGACAACGTGCTTTACTTGGATACTATAGATTCGACAAAAGTAAGCGATGAAGAGCGTTATGATTACTATTGTAAAACAATGGCAGAAAACAGAAAATATATTGTAGGTTATAATAAAACTGATAAATATCCGCTAATAGTTCCGGACTCAATTAAATCAAAAAAATAGTTTACATGCCGATAACTGAAAGCCAAAATGTTTTGTGAATACGTTCAAAGCTACGATTGATATTATCGGAATAAATCCGTTTGTATTTCTTCCCGCATCGGTTTTGACAAGTATTCAAAAGCAAGCTAATAAAACGAAAGGTCCAATCCGGGTAAAGGGAACAATAGATGGACACGATTTCACCCGGACGCTTGTAAAGTACAGCGGAGACTGGCGGCTATACATAAATGGTCCAATGCTGAAAGCAGCAAACAAAAAAGTTGGGGATACGATAGTTGTAAAGATAGAGTTCAATACGAGTGAGAAAAAAGTTTTAATGAATCCGAAACTTGAAGCTGCTTTAGATCAGAACGAAAAGGCTAAACAAGTTTTCAACAGCTTAAGCCCATCAAGACAAAACGAGATAGTTAGATACATAGCTAATTTAAAGAGTGAAGCTGCAATAGAAAAAAATGTAAGAAGGGCTGTTCAGTTTTTATTAGGCAAGGATAGGTTTATAGGACGGGACCATCCTTAAACGGCTACATAAACTTGAAATCTTTTCTTATTTTACCGCATCAAATTTCACATCCATTAAACAAATCACAGGAGAAAATATATGCTCAAAATAGGCGAACAAGTGCCCAACATGTCGTTCGATGCTTATCACGATAACCAATTCAAAACAATGAGTTTTGATGAGTTCAAAGGAAAATGGCTTGTGCTTTTATTCTACCCGGCAGATTTTACTTTTGTTTGTCCAACAGAATTGGAAGAAGCTGCAAATTTTTATCCAGAATTCCAGAAAATTGGCGCTGAGTTATTAAGCTTCAGCACAGACACAAAATACACCCATCTCGCTTGGCATGAATCATCCAAGGCGATTAAGAAAATTAAATATCCTATGGGTGCTGACCCAACTGCAAACATCTGCAAGACTTTTGGTACTTACATTGATGCAGATGGTCTTTCTCTTCGCGGAACATTTATCATTAGTCCGGACGGTGTTTTGAAGACGATTGACATTCATGATAACAGCATTGGAAGAAGCTCAAAAGAAATTTTGCGCAGAGTTAAAGCCGCAAAATATGTTAGCGAGCATCCGAATGAAGTTTGTCCGGCAAGCTGGGAACCAGGCGCAGATACATTAACGCCGGGTGAAGACCTTGTAGGCAAAATCTAATTACTTTTGCTGAAAAACTGTTAGTAAAAATATACTTAGTCATTTCGAGCGAAGTCGAGAAATGGCGAGTTTTAGAAAAAGTCACACTTCGACTCCGCTCAGTGTGACTTTTGTTTTATAATCTCGAATAAAAACAAAATCAAATATGAAGATCATTATTCGCTCAGTATATACTTTTTTCGTTTTGGTTCCACTACTAATAGTGCTTTCTTCATGTTCCAGCGGGCTTTCCTCTGTTTACGATTTCGATTACCCGCTAACTACTAAAACTGCAAAATCAAATTCTACTCGACTGCAAATTCAAATTCCGCAAGGCTGGTTTGTAGCAGAGGACAATGAATTTATGTTAACGGACATTTGGCTTGTTAAGGAAGATTACTTAGCGACCATAAAATTTGTAGCCGTTACCCTTGATGATGAAACCGCCGAGAGTTTTGCTTCTGACGAGCTTGGAAAAGTTGTTGAGCTGAATAAAGTTCTGCTTAAAGCTAAACTTGGTAAGAATTTCAAAGGCTTTACAAATGAGGAAACATTCAACAGCAACTCTACGGTTTTTTCGGCTTATCAGTATTTAGATGAAAAAGATGAGCCGGTTAGAACCGTAGTTTTTAAAAATGATTCCAAATTCTACGAAGTAACCGCATTTGCCCTAAAATCCGCAAATCCCACAGAAATCTTCAAAGCGCAAAATTCTGTGCTTGCATCTCTAAAATAAATCCGGAATTTTGCATTCCATTCGGCAACATTTTTGCCGCTCAGCCATCTATTTATATGAAAGCCATTTCTTACCAGGAAGAAAGTGCAGAATTCTTCGCAAAAGATAATTGAGTTTACGCTGGTTTATAATCAGCACAAGAAAAAACTCTATAACTACGCATTCAAAATGCTGTGGGATCAGCCGGCGTGCGAAGACATTATTCAGAACACTTTTATGAAGTTGTTTGAAAATCTGGAAAAGATTAGAAATTCTGAACGCATTGAGTTTTGGCTCTTTACTACTGTAAGGAACCAAATTTATACGCTCTTCAGAAATAAGAGAATTCATGTTGATCAATATGGCGTTGCTGACGCAGATGAACTTGAAATTGATTCCAACTACAAACTCGCTGAAGAATATGAAGACGTTGAACTGAAAGAAATTGTGCTGGCGGAACTGAATAAAATGCCTATAGAACAGAGGGAAGTTTTTCTGCTTAAAGAATATGGCGGTTTCAGTTATAAAGAAATTTCCGGAATGATGAATATTGATGAAGAGCTTGTAAAAAGCCGGCTTCATAAAACTAGACAGAAACTAATCAAACAAATCTCAAAAGTGCTGATATGAAAAATAGCGTCACCATCTTGTTGGTTGTTGTAAGTCTGACTACTCTTACGTTTGGACAGGCGAATCCCTCCGATTCGTACAAAAAATTTTATAACGAAGGCAGTTTCAAGGAAGCAATCACTTTCATTTCTAAAATTGATACGAGCAAACGAACTGCTGAAGATTGGTTTTACTTAGCACAAAGTTACAATTCCAACAAAGAAATGCTTACGGCAGTACAAGCCTATCAAAAAGCTGTACAGCTAAATCCGGTTCACAATGGATTTCGTATTAGCTTTGCGCGCGCGCTTAATCTTAGCGGTAATACAACCGATGCAATAGAAAACCTTAACACTATTATTAAAACCGATTCAACAAACATAGCCGCGCTTTCCGATCTCGGTTCAATTTATCTTACAACTAAAAAGTACCAGCTTGCACGCTCTACTTTTGAAAAATTGCTTGAGCTTAACTATACTGATTATCTAAGTCACTATTACCTGGCGCTTTCAGTTTATAATATGAACACGGCTCAGCCGGATACCGACGCGGTTCCAAATCACTTAATACATTGCTTGATAAACAATCCGCGCTTTACTCCTGCTCGCGATCTGCTTGGCAATTACTACTTTACCAAGCAGCAATACAAAAGGGCGCTAACGGAATATGAAGTTTCATCATATAATAAAAATTCCGATCCGGAAGCGCATTTCAAAATCGGTTTGTGCTTAGAAAAGTTGAAAAATTTTGGCACGGCAATCCCAAGTTACGAGAAAGCAATAAAGCTGGATTCAACGGTTGCCAATTACCATTCACATCTCGGTTATTGCTATTACATGGAAGAAAAAATGGATTCTGCCGTAGGCGCTTACAGCCGCGCTGCTATTCTTGATAAAGACAATCCTACGGTTTTTCAGAATCTTGGTATGGCTTACTTAAAATTGGATTCGCTTGATGCAGCTAAGCATTCTTTTGAAGCAGCTTTGCAAAACTTTGGCTTGATGCAGATGACTTTTATTATCAATCAGATTGGCTTTATCAACCTAAAACAAAACAAGTTTGAAGAAGCCAGAGAAGCTTGTGAGAAAGTTTTGGCTTTAGAGCCGGAAAATATTTATGCGTCGTTTAATATTGCAAGAGTTTACGACGAACAGAAAAAATATTCTACGGCAATTAAGTTCTATAAAAAAGCTTTGCCGTTAATTAAAGATGTGCAATCAATGCAAAGCGAATACAAATACACGCTTGACCGGATAAAAGATTTGGAGAAGCAGAGAGGTTAATATGAACAACGAAGATTTGATAAAACTGATAGATCTCTATTTCGATAATGAATTAGAGAAAGGTAAAGAAGCGTTTCTGTTTACATCGCTGGGCGGCAACGAAGAAGCACGCGAGCATTTTAAGAAAATGAACAGTTTGAATGCCGCTGTTGCCGCAACAATGCAAGAATTTCCGCAAGCGTTGGAAGAAAAAATTCTCGGTGGTATTTCTATACATAATTCTAATTCAGAAAAAAGTTTCACTTCACAGAAAGTCTTTACCGCAATTGCTTACTCATTCTCTATAGTGCTTCTGGCGCTCTCAATCTTTTTCTACTCTAAGTCGGAAGAATACAAAGTTCAGTTCATTGACTTAACGCGCGAAGTTAAAGAGCAGAACCAAAAAATCAATATGCTAATAAACGCCTTGCCCCAAGTTGATGTGCAAGGACAATACGTACAAGTTAAAGAGGTGTTGGTAACACCACAAAGCTGAGGTATAAAATGAAACTAAAAATCGCGCTACTCGTTCTGCTTTGCTTTTCTGTTGGAATGGCTCAGCAAAAAGATAAAAAGCAAAGTGCTGATAAAGGTAAATGGGAAGAGCTAAAAGAATATCCGAAACCAATTTCACCAATACAACCGGAATATCCGCAATTAGCAAAGCTTGCTGGAATTGAAGGTAAAGTTTATGTAGAAGCGCTAATTAGTGAAACCGGGAATGTTGTAGAAATAAAAAGTCTGAAAAGCGACCACGAGACTTTGATGATAGATGCCATTGAAGCAGTTCGCAGAACAAAATTCTCGCCCGGCATTTCTAAAGATGGCAAAAAAGTTAAAGCTTGGGTTGTTATACCGATTGTTTTTAAGCTCGAAGGAGATAAGAAAGAATTAAAAGATATAACTCCGATTGATAATTCAAAGGCAGACAATGAAGTTGAACTGGAGCCGGATATAAATACTTTTCAAGAAGTTGAAAAGTTACCTGAAATGATTGAGGCTGATAAACCAGTGTATCCGGAAGAAGCAAAAAGGAATAAGATAACCGGAAAGACCTTTGTAAAAGTCCTTATTGATAAAAATGGAAATACCAAGAAGGCTGTTGTTATAAAAAGTGAGCACGAGCTATTTAACCAACCGGCAATTGATGCGGCTATGAAATCTAAATTTACTCCGGCTATGCAAGGGGGAAATCCTATTGCTGTTTGGATTGTTTTACCGTACAGGTTTACTCTTGAAGGTGAAAAGAATAATGATGATGTCAGGTTTTCCGTGAAGGAACTTAACTCCGATAAGGAAGCAAAGAAGTTTTTCAAAGCTAACAGTAATATGAAGAGTGCGGTTGAAACTTTAGGAAATAAGAAAGCTAAATATGAGATAGAAAATGTAAAGACTTCTGTTATTTTTGGCGACGAATCCGCTTTAATTAAAATTAAAATGAAACAAGGTGAGTGGTATGTTTTTGCAGCCCGAAAGGGAAATAAGATATACGATTTTCAAAGCGATCAACTTGAGAAACTGCTAAAGTATGTCACAGATTATAAAAGCAAAGAAAAACAGTACAATGACTTTATAACTATTTCAATCAATTCAGATGATCCAACTTATCCGAAAGAAGCAATTGAAAAAGAATTAAGAGGCTCAGTTCTAGTAAAAGTTTACTTTGAAAAAGATAAGTTGGAGAAGGTCGAAACGTATGTAAGCAATAATCCAATTCTTGATAAAGCTGCTGAAGAAATAGTATGTAAAAACTTTTTGCCTATCTACGATGGAATAATTAAAGGAGATAGGATGGAAGGACTTAAGACTTTAGTAAAACAATCAGAAAAAGATCCTTCGAGCAGAGTTTCCTCAATAAGTTATCCGGATGGATTCACTTTAGTAACAGGACAGATTGTAAGAGTGAGTTTCATTCTCAATAAAACTCCCAAAGATTAATTTTCCAAGCGGACTCCGGTCCGCTTTTTTTATGTGTTTTTGGATTGCTTCCTATCAATATGATAAATATGTTTGCCCACAGTTTTCTAAAACATAAAAACGAGGTACACATGAAGCTAACAAAAAACATTTTCCTATTTGCGCTTGCGGTTCTAATTGGGGTTAGCAGTTTAAGTTTTGCACAGAAGAAAGGTGATAAATCACCAATGCCGGTAGGTGGAATGGCGGCTGTAGCAAAAAAAGTAGTTTATCCGGATGAAATAAAGGGGAAAAATATAAAAGGTGATGTACAAGTAATGGTTACTGTAGATTCAACCGGAACCATTTTAGCAACAAGCATTTTCAAAGCATTACACCCGGCTTGCGATTCCGCGGCAATTAAAGCAGTACGCTCTGTAAAATTTAAACCGGGCGAAAAAGCCGGTGTTAAAGCAAAGAAAAAAGTAATCATTCCTATTACGTTTTGAAACAAATGGAACGCAGATTGAACTGATAAAACTGATTACCACTGATAAATCAGTTTTGATCCGTTTAATCTGTTTGATCTGCGTTCTATTAGGTTGCCACTTGCATCCATCATGTCTAACTTTGCCTCTACTTAATTTCTTAACCATGTGAATCAAAATACAAACCAAAATAACACCTACGGCGTATTTGAGCTAAAGCGGATTTACTCAAAGAATTATCTTATTGGAATAGTCGGCGCAATAGTGCTTCATCTGTTTTTGATAGTTGCTTATCTAATCATTTCACCGCCCGAAGAAAAATCAAGAGATGCTGAGAAACTGCAAATTGTAACTTATGTAGAGCTTGGTCCGCCGCCATCTATAATTCCAAATGAACCGCCGCCTGGAGTTGTTGCAAGTAAACCGACTTTCGGGAATTTGAAAGCGGCTAAGAAAGGTGAAGAGACAAGTGAATTTGAAGTGCCGAAAAATTCTGCACCGGTTGGAGATGTAAAAGTTGTAGCGCCAAAGCCAGTTGAGAAAAAACCGGAACCGGTTGATGAAACCTATTACGTTGCGGTTGATATGATGCCCGAACCGTTTGGCGGAATTGAAAAGATGCAGCAAAATGTAAATTATCCGGCTGAAGCAAAGAAAGAAGGAATAGTCGGAAAAGTATTGGTGAAAGCGTTTATAAATGAAAATGGGGAAGTAACGCGCGCTGAGATTGTTAAAGGACTCGGCTACGGCTGCGACGAAGAAGCACTCTGGGTAGTTAAGAGCACTCGCTTCCGCCCCGGAAAGAAAAACGGAAAGCCGATTAAAGTTCAGCTAACAATTCCGGTTTCATTCAAATCAAATTAAACCGTACTTGCGAGTGAAGACTTATTAGTCACTGTCATATTGAGCGAAGCGAAATATCTTAACGCTCATAAGTTCGAGATTCTTCACTTCGTTCAGAATGACAAAAGCAATTTATTAGTCAGTTACAATTTTAAATTTTACTCCCGCGCTAATCCATCTTCCGGGAAGCGGCACTCCGGGAATATCAAAATAAGAAGTGTTAAAAAGATTTGTGGCGCGAAGAAACAAATCAAACATTTCTATTCGTGCCGAAATTTGCGAATCCACAATTAAATGTGAAGTAATGTTTTCCCTCTCTTCGTAACGAATCATCCAGTTCTGAGTTAATCCAAACGGAAGAACGTTTGTTAAACCAATAATCAATTGATGGCGCAAATGATCAAGCAAATATTTGGATTCGTAGTTTCCCGTCTTTCTATCGGAAGAAAGATATGTATAGCTAAGGTTTATGCTCGTTATCGGGAATGATTCAATTATTCTGCTTAGTTGAAAATCAAAACTAACTTCGGCGCCGAGTGTTGATAAGTTAGAAACATTTTCCACACGCCAAGGATTGGTCGGTTTTGCGCGAACCCAATCAATCAAATCTTTTCCTTCTTTTAGAAAAATGCTTCCGCTTGTTCGTAAGAAATTTTGAGTGTGAGCAAATCCAAGTTCGTAGTTTGTAGTTTGTTCATACAACAGATTTGGATTGCCCATATTTGCCGGACTTGCATAATAAAGTTCTGTAAATGTAGGAAGGCGAAACGCTTTGCCGACGGAGGCGAAAAGTTTTAGCTCGTCTGTAGCACTATAACTAATATCAAAGCCGGGCCATACTTTCCAGCCGATGGAAGAATAGTTGTAAGCAAAAAGTCCCGCTGAAATTGAAAAATCTTTCACGGGATGAATCAACTGTTCAGCATAGAAACCATTTTTAGTCCTCACATGAATTCCAAGGTTAGAACTTCTTATTTCGTCTTTGCCAAATTCTCCACCAAAATATGTCGTTCCAAATTGTGTGTTGAAAGAGGCTTGCAGCTCGGCACCGAATGATTCTGTCCTGTGTGTATTGTGATTCCAATCTTGACGGAGATAATCAAGATGGTAATCATCAAAATTATTGCGGTAATAAATTTTTGGAGAAAGCTGGAACTGACCAACCGGAATTTCCGCGGTTGCATTTGCAAATCGGGTAATAGTTCTTTCGAATTGGTTTGGAAAAAGATTAGAATAAAAACTATTAGCGCCAAAGTTTTTATCTATATATCCAAAAAAGAGATGAAATTGATTTTCGCCTAAAGAAAAATTTTGTCCCAGAGAAAAACTATTGGTTTCAAAATTAGTATTGTGCCGGTAGCCATCCGATTTCTTTTTCGCGTATGAAAAATTGTTGCCTAAAAAGCCAGTTTGAGCAGAACCGCTGAGGCTGATTTCGTATAATCTATTTTGTCCTCCCAAAGTGGAGAGTGCGAGTGAATTTCTCTTCTCTTTTTTTGTAATGATATTAACTGCGCCGCTGAAGGCATTTGCACCGAAGACGCGTGCGCCTTGCCCTTTTAAGACTTCAATGCGCTCAATGTTTTCTAGAGCAACCGGCAAGTTTAGATTATGATGCCCGGTTTGCGGGTCGCTTAATCTTACACCGTCTATCAAAACTAATGTTTGTTCAAACGAGCCGCCGCGAATTGAAATATCAACTTGAGCTCCTTCGGTTCCGCGCGCGCGTAAATCCACACCGCTTACAAACTTTAGCAAGTCTTGAATATTGTTTGCCGGAATATTCTTTATCTCATTGGCTGTTAAAACAGTGACGCTTCTAGAAAGGTCCGAAAATGAAATTGGAATTCTTCCCGAAGAGATAACAATTTCGTTCAGCTTATAAGTTTTTTCTTGAGCAACTAAAAATGGAGTGGTGAATAACAAAGTAAATAATGCAATAGAAAGAAATTTCATTTTGAATCCTTTTTAGATGAACCGCAAAATTAATTGCTAATTCTCCCGACTGAATTTCGAAAGCCCTTCCCTTTGGGAAGGGTTGGGATGGGCTTTTATTTTAAAATGAAAAACTCTCTCAGCAGCTGATTATATAGAGTAACTTTGTGCGTGTTTCGAATTTAACCCGAAACGAGAGCGGCTGTTTAATCGCACAATGGCGATTGCCGCAACACAAAGCAACTCAAAGAGCTATTGAGAGAGTTTCTAAATAATAGTTGTCATATTGAGTCCCGATTTATGGGACGAAATATCTCTATGTAATTATATAGAGATTCTTTACCCACCGTTGGCGGGATCGGAATGACAAATTTTACAGACTGATTATATCCGAGTAAATTATAAATGCCATAAGCATAAGCAGTAAAACAAAACCTGTGTTCTGAATTGCAACTTTAATCTTTATTGGAATTTCCCGCTTGATCAATCCTTCGATTAGAATTATCACAAAGTGTCCGCCATCCAAAACCGGGAATGGTAAAATGTTGATTATAGCCAAACTTAAACTTAGCATTGCGAGGAAATACAAGAATGTAGATATGCCGGTATCGGCAGACTTTGCCGCATATTGAGCAATCTTAACCGGACCGCCAAATGCCTGGTTGAAAGCGAGCTTTCCGACTACAACATTCTTTAGTGTGGATAAAGTTAGAACCGTGTACTGTCCAACGTTTACAATTGCTTGAGTGATCGAACCAAAAAATCCGTAAGTGCGTTGTTCTTTTATTCCGGTAAAAATTGTTCCATGTTTAATTCCAATCATTCCTTCTAGACTTGGTTTTACGGAAACGCGCACAGTATCGTTGCCGCGCAAAACTATTACCGGAATGTGCTTGCTTTTATTTGTTTTAACAATTTCCTGAACTTCTTCCGCACTATGAACAAAAGAATTGTTCATGTAAATAATTTCATCACCCGGTTTAATACCGGCATCTTGCGCCGGAGAATTTTTTAAGACTTCGCCAACTATTGTCTTTGCCGGATATGGATATAGAAAAAATTCTTTTTGCAATCCTTGATTGATAATCTTGCGCGGTATTTTAATAGACAGCTTTTCGCCGGCACGTTCAAGCTCAACTTTAGCGTCTGCGGAAGAATTCCGGAACATCAAATTATCAACAAGTTCGTCCCAATCAGTAACTTTCTTTCCGTTCACAGAAAGTATTTTGTCTCGAGTTTGGAATCCCGCATCAGCGGCAATGCTTCCTTTTTCAACATTAGAAATAGTTGTTGTTCTATAGACTTGCTTTCCCTGAAAGAAATTAATTCCCCAGAAAATTAGAACGGCGAGAGTAAGATTCATCATAACGCCGGCGGTAATAACAAAAAGCTTTGCCGGTGTAGATTTAGCGCGGAACTCGTATGGCTTTGGTTCTTCGGCAGCAAACTTTGTATCAAAACTTTCGTCTACCATTCCGGCAATTTTTACATAACCTCCAAGTGGTAAAAGACACAAACGGTAATCAGTGTGTCCTTGTCCATCCCAATCTTTAGCTAAATCGCCAAAAGTAAATCCATTTAATTTATTCCAGCCAAGGAGGCGCTTGCCGAAACCGATAGCAAACACATCCACTCTCATTTTAGAAAGTTTGGCGGCGGCAAAATGTCCAAACTCATGAACGAAAACCAGAATGCCGATTGTTATTACGAAATAAACGATATAATCCATATAGCCTACTTTTAATTAAACTTTTTTATTTAGAAATTCACGAGTCTTCAAGTCAGTCTCAAAAACTTTTTCCAAGTTAATTGCTTTGTCGGCGGGAATTGAATCCAGTGCCGATTGAATTAAATCGGGTATTTGCGTGAACTTAATTTTTCCTTTCAAAAAACTATCTACAGCAATTTCGTTTGAAGCGTTAAGAATGCACGGCGCCGTTCCGCCCGCTTCAATTGCCTCGTATGCAATTTTAAGGCAAACAAATTTATCAAAATCGGGCTCAAAAAATGTGAGATTTGCCATTTTTTTAAAGTCCGTATGAACCCCGTCATAACCTATCCTTTCAGGGTAAGTTAACGCATAAAGAATCGGGAGTTTCATATCCGGCGTGCTAAGTTGGGCTTTTATCGAGCCGTCGGTAAATTCAACCATGGAATGGACTATTGATTGGGGGTGAATAATAACTTCAATCTTTTCTTTTGGAAGATGAAAAAGCCAGAACGCCTCAATTACTTCCAAGCCTTTGTTCATCATGGTCGCCGAATCAATTGTAATCTTGTTTCCCATTTTCCAGTTTGGATGATTGAGCGCTTCATCAATTGTAACAGAGCTAAGTTCCTCTTTGTTCTTGTTGAGAAATGGTCCGCCGGAAGCGGTAAGTATAATTTTGTTAACATACTTTTTCTGTTCGCCAACCATGCATTGAAAAATCGCGCTGTGTTCGGAATCTATTGGAATTAGCTCGGCGCCATGTTCTTCGCAAAGTTTTATAATCAACTCACCGGCAACAACAAGTGTTTCTTTGTTGGCAAGCGCAATCCGCTTTTTCAGCTTGATTGCTTCTATCGTTGGAGCTAAACCGGCGAAACCAACAAGAGCCGTAACAAGAACATCGTAATTATCACGCTTTGTAATTTCGAGCAAGCCTTCATCGCCGGAAAGAACTTCGCACCTGCCGGCAATTCTTTGTTTTAATTGTGCGGATTTTTCTTTGTCTTTAACTACAACTGCTTTCGGGTTAAATTCTAAAATCTGTTTCTCAAGTTCATCAATGCTGCAATTTGAACTAAGACCAATAATTTCAAATTGGTCTTTAAATGCTCTTGCTAAATCTAAAGTGTTTTTGCCGATTGACCCTGTTGAACCGAGAACCAGAAGTTTTTTCATCTATGAACCGAAATACCTGTGAGTAATTGCAAACAAGAAATTAATCAATACAATAGTGTTGATGACTTTATTCAAAGTAAAAATTTTACCGAGTGTTTTATATCCTTCATCGGAGATTGGAGTTCCACTTTCCAGATCATTACCTAACGCGGACCTAAGTTTTTTGGCAGCCGGAACAAGAACAGCACCAATAATTATCAGTAGAACAATCATTAAAATCTGTTTCGTTGCAAGCCAGTGGTTGTCGGTCATGCGGAAAAATCCGTATCCACTGTTTAGAACAAGTGTAATTCCGGTAGTAAGAATGCCAATCGCTCCAATCATGCCTAATAAATTTGCAAAAGTTAAATACAAACTAATGAACTTTCTTTCGCCGGATTTGTTCTTATTGGTAAGAATTTGCCAGCGTAAAACCGGTTCGGTTGCAAAGTTGATTAACCAGATTCCCGCAAAAACGATGTGCAATGTTAAGATTGTGTAATAATACATTTTTACCTATCCTCTTTTCAAAGTTATGAATAATAAAATGAGTTAGCCAACACTTGGCTCAATCAAACGCCCCGCCAAGTGATTAACTTAATTAAGCGCTTTTTAGTTCAGAAATTCTAAATAAACGAAAGGAATACAATGAAACGAACCCTGTTGGTCATCGGATTACTCTCCATCTTTTTTTCGTTAGACTCTTTTGCTTTGCCCCGTTTTGCTTTGGGACAAAAGGACAAATGCGCGAGCTGCCATGTTAATCCAACGGGTGGAATTGTGCGTAATGAGAATGGATTTTTCTTCGGCAAGAATGTGGTTAGCATGATTTCTCCGCGAGATGAAGATTTTAAACTCTCTCCTAAACTTTCCGAAAGTGTGCTTTTCGGTTTTGATTACAGATCGCAATTCATGTACAACGCAGAAATTAAGAAATCAGATTATATGGATATGACCGGCTCGCTTTACTTTTCTGCCGGAATATCACCGACAATAGATGTAATTGCCCGCTACGATTTCATTCAGCGGATTTGGGAAGGATACGGCGTTGCAAGAATTTTACCTAACAACAGCTACATTAAAGCTGGCTCATTCGTTCCTTACTTCGGGTTGCGGCTTGATGACCACACGGCATACACTCGCGGCGGCGATTACGGCTTACTTTTCTCCAAAGGAATTGCACAAGGGCTAATTTACAATCCTCTTTATAATGAAGCCGGGCTTGAAGTAGGCGCAAATCTAAGTGATGATCTTTTTCTAACAGCAAGCGTAGGAAAACCAAAGAATCATGCAGTGTTTTCATTCGATCCAACTTACACAGCAAGATTGGAATTCTCACCGGTGGTAGAAAATGTACAACTCACTTTTGGCGGCTCGTACGCGTCAGTAAAAACGAATTTGTTTACGGAAGTATTGAAAACAAATCTCTACGGCGGCTTTGCCGGATTTGGCTACAAGCGATTCACTTTGATGGGTGAGTATGACATTGCTGAAGATTATCTTGCCGGTGGAACAAAAACTAAAGCTATGATGATTGAAGCAACTTATAATTTAACTGTCGGATTAGATGCCGTTGTTCGTTATGATAAATTAGAAACCGGTCAGTTAACCGGAGATACAAAGTTTGCTCACCTAATTCTTGGTGTAGAATTTTTCCCTTATAGTTTTGTTGAAGTTCGTCCCCAATATAGAATTAACTATGCCGGCGACAGCAACGAAGGATCGTTTATTCTGCAATTCCATTTTTGGTATTGAGAAGCGGTATTTAGCAGTTAGTATTGAGCCGTTAGACAAAAGCGATGATTACAAGCTGAGGTTATATCTAAGTAAAATATTTTGTTTTTTGCGAGACGCCCGGTTGGGCGTCTTTACTGATCTTGTTGTAGTCTAACTACTAAGTACACAGTACTAACTACTCTTTCTCCAGCCAACTCCCGAATAGCTTTTCAAATTTTGAGAAGTCTTGATCTTCCAAAGAAAAAGTTACGGAATGAGCAAAGTTGTTTAAGAGTATTACCGCATTTATACCTGCATCTAGTTTTTCAAGATCAGCAATTCTCTTTGCAAAGTTTTGATTTATCTTCATAATATCTTCGTAAAGTTTGCCAAGAGAAGTCATTTGCCAATCCGGTGTTAAGCCGTTCTTCTGCAGCAAGAACTGTGCAAACAAAAACATAGAAAATATTCTGTATTCGGTTTCTTCTATAGTGGCAAAAGGAAGATGAAAGTGAACCATCGGTCTAAGCTTATCTAGAACATAACAACCGCTTGTAGTCATAAGAATACCAATTAAACTCCCGGCTCCGTCCTGCACTGAAGTATGCTTGGAGTACGTTCTTGACTTAGTTTCAACGCGAACGGTTGCTGCTTCGTAAGAAGGAATACCATCGAAAAGTTTAATTACTTTATCTAGATGAAAAGCTATCGGGCAGAAATGTTTTGCAGTACAGTTTGTCATTGGGCAAGAAATTTTCTCGAGTGTTGTCCACTCGGGCACAACTATATCATTGGGGAAAATAATCTGAAATGAATCTGAATCAATCTCTATCGGAAAAACCTTTTCGCTTCCATCTTCAAACACAAACCGGAAAGTAATATTCTCTTTCTCCGTTTTCATTAATTATGCCTTTCCGTTCTAATTATTAAACTAATTTCTATAACTGAACTTCTATTTCACAATTTTTGATGAAAACCTTTCAACATTACAAAGAAGTGAGCTTTTCGCCAATCCCTATTACAATTTATGAAATTAATGAATAAATGCAATTACTTAGTCAAAAGCATTACCCTTGATGAAAAATACCCATTTACACGCAACGAATAAATATATAGTCCGCTTGCAAACTTACCGGCATTAAAGACAACACTATGCTTTCCTCTATCTTTTCTCTCATTAACTAATTCTGCAACCTCACTTCCTAAAACATCATACACCTTAAGTACAACATTTCCCGGTTCGGCTATATTGTAATTTATAGTCGTTGCAGGGTTAAATGGATTAGGATAATTCTGCTCCAACGAGAATTTATTTGGTATGTCATCAGTTGCAATGTCTGTGGGAGTTTTTACGTCAATAGTCCATTTCTTAGAACTTTGCATGAGACCGTAAGGATCGTTTTTTACGAGAGATGAAGAATGTTTTACTACTGCGGTTAATTTATGCAATCCAACAGAAAGTAGAGCCCCATCTATTTGCACTGTATTTACGTTGGAAACAAGCAGTTTATCATCGAGCTGCCATTCGGAGGACATACCGTTTAAACCTAATTGAAGCGGATGAATGCTGAAATCCATTTTTTCGTTAGTTAGCAAATCTACTGTGCTAATCAACGGCGCGTACTTTTCTATTAATTCTAACCGTTCAAAAATTGATTTAACATGTTGCTCTATGCATATTTCACAAAAGGGAACGCCGATGTCCCTCATCTTACAACTCATTTTGGGTCTGTACATTCCTTTGCTGGAATAATAAGCACCTTCAAAAAGACCGATAGTAGATACATATTCTCCACTCACAGGAGTCGGAATTGGCGTAAAGGGATCAATCCATAATTTCCACGGTATGGAATCGCGGTTAGTTCTGAATGTTACATTAATTCCATCGTAACGCGCCGGCTGCGGGTAACCGTAATCATATTCATCAGCCAATCTTGCAAAGCTGTGCCCGGTTTCATGAATAGCGACTTCCGAGCTGACGCTGTTGGCAGAAAAAACTGCAATAGAGCCACCGGAGCCGCCGTACCAATTGTGATTAACCACCATTAGCACAATATCATATTCAGGTAAATTATCTTGCAATACTTGCAGCATGTGGTTGTAATCTTTTGAAATAAGAAGCCTGTGAATACTTCCGGCATCGAACGAAGTATCAAAATAAGTATCTCTTGTAAAGACCGAATCTTTATAGGAATTGCAGTCGGCAGCTGTCCCGGGATGATCGGTTCCGGATTCGTTGGAGGGAACTTCAATTGCGAAGACATTAAATAGTGATTTGTATTCCTTGTAAGGACTCTCTTGAAAAATTTTGTCAACTGTTAGCTGAACATCCTTCTGATATTTTTGCATCTCGGTTATTTGATAGCCATCGCCCAGAAAAACAATGTTAATCCGTTTATCGCGCGGACCGTTATCTATTATAGCTTTAACCGGGAATGTTTGTCCAAACAAAATATTTGATATAAATAAGAAAAGAAGTCCCAAAAGTTTATTTGATAATTTTAGCATGATTACTTTCTGACGGAAATTTTATTGTGGTCAATTGTGAATTCGTAACTACTCCGGTTTGATGAGCCGGATGTTTTTCTTAGTGAATGTGTTTTGTCAATCAGATTCAACCGTATTTTTTCTATTGCAGATGAATATGGAACGCGAAGTGTTAAACTGACTGTATCCTGCTTAATTGTTGTTCTGCCAATCTTACCTTCACCGGCTGGATATTCATAGACACACTCTGCCGGATTTTCAGCAATATTTTGATAAAGAATCTTGTTACCGGCAGAAAGTAGGGTAAACTCAATACAATTATTTGATGGCTGTATCTTCTTGTGAATCTTTAACTTTCCATCAACTGCTTTCATTCCAACCAATACCGGGTTCCCGCTCACCAACTTGAAATCCAGAAAAAGAATTTTATTATCTGTGCTTTGCGAAAACATTTTTCCGCAAAAAAGCAAAATGATAATCGCCGAGATATATTTTCTTTTCACGCTATGTTCCTATAATTACTGTGTGAAATTAATGGAAGTTTAGACGCACTAAAAGGCAATTAGTAAGTGTTGCGCACAATGCCATCGGTTAAAACAATATTTACGTCTTACTTAGTGAAAACTTTGTGTCTTAGAGTCTTAGCGGCAGATTTTTTTTATTGTGTAAGGTGAATTACAGCTTCAATTTCGCTATTGTGTCATCATATTGCGCGGTTAAATTTTTCATCAACTCCTCTACAGAAAGAATTTCATTTATTAAACCTGAGCTTTGTCCCGCTTCCATCATTCCATGTTCTGCATTCCCTTCAAAGATTCCAAGACGCTCACGCTTTTCGCCAAGAAGGTTTTTCAAATCAGCTTCATCGGCACCGTCTGCCTCAGCTTTTTGAACAATCTTACTCCACTCATTTTTGATTAAACGGGCCATACCAATTTTCTTAAGTACTAAAGTTGTTCCGGTATCTTTCGAGGCTATAACGTTTTGCTTATAAACTTCATGAGCGGAAGATTCAATACTCGCAGCGAATCTTGTTCCAATTTGAACACCCTCTGCGCCGAGTGCCAGAGCTGCTGCAATTCCTCTTCCGTCTGCAATTCCACCAGCGGCAATCACCGGAATGTTGACCGCATCAACTAATTGAGGTATCAAAGAAAAAGTGGTAAGTTCATCAGTACCATTGTGTCCGCCGGCTTCAACACCTTCTCCAACAATTGAATCGCAGCCAACGCTTTCAGCTTTCAATGCTTGCTTAACATTGGAAACAACGTGAATTACAACTGCGTCGTGTTTTTTCAGTAATTCTATATGTCTGCCCGGATGACCGGCAGAAGTGAAAATAATTTTTATGTTTTCTTCAATAGTTGTCTTTAGAAGTTCGACAGCATCTCTACGCAAGAGAGGAATGTTAACGCCGAAGGACTTATCAGTTGCTTCTTTGCATTTCCGAATATGCTCGCGCAGCAAATCCGGCTTCATGGAACCCGAACCAATTAATCCGAGTCCGCCATTATTAGATACTGCCGAAGCAAGCTTCCATCCGCTAACCCAAACCATTCCAGCTTGAATAATTGGATGCTGAATGTTTAAAAGTCTTGTAACTCTGTTTTCGATTTTCATTTTAGCTCATTTTAAAAAGACAATCCAAACTCGTAAATCTAAATCCACTCGCCTCGCTTTCGCCGAAGCATAGGTAAACTTAGGTTCCAAAATCTAAAAACATAGCTATACTTCCAAATTTTCTTCATTATGAGGCGGAGCGGGAAGTCCAATTGTTTGTTTAGCGTAAACCTATTAATTAAATTCGCATTGTTAAAAAAGGAAAGCATATTTCTTGAGGGCAATAATACCTGCAGCCGGATTCGGTACACGACTAAAGCCACACACATTTTCTCTTCCTAAAGTATTGTTAAATGTTGGCGGCAAACCAATACTTGGTCACATCATAGATAAGCTTTTATCCGAGCAGATTACCAAAGCAACTTTTGTGGTTGGTTATCTCGGCGAAAAAATTGTTGAGTATGTGAACAATGAATATCCGGAACTTGAAGCGAGCTTTGTTACACAAGAGATTGCGCTCGGTCTCGGGCACGCAATTCATATGGCAGTACCGACTTTCGATCATGATGAAATATTTATCATTCTCGGCGATACAATCTTTGATGTTAACATTCACTCGGTCTTTGAAAAGAAGATTAGCTCACTTGGCGTTAAAACCGTTGATGATCCATCCCGTTTTGGCGTTGCTGTTTGCGAAAATGATAAAATTGTTAAGCTGATTGAAAAGCCTCAAGAACCGATTTCAAAACTGGCTTTGGTCGGATTGTATTACATCCGCAACTCAAAGCTGTTGGTAGAATCACTTAATGAATTGTTTGAGAAAGAAATTAAAACGCGCGGCGAATATCAGCTTACCGACGCATTACAATTAATGATAGATAAAGGAGAAGAGTTCTCTACTTTCCAAGTAGATGGCTGGTATGATTGCGGTAAAAGCGAAACACTTCTTTCTACGAACAAATATATTCTTCAGACAAAAGGAACAAACAGGAATGTTAAAGGGAGTACAATTATAGACCCTGTTTATATTTCCGATTCAGCCGTTGTGCTTGATTCTGTTATTGGACCATTTACCACAATTTCAGAACATTGTGTTGTGAAGGAATCTATAATTAAAAATTCAATTTTGAGTCCGAGCTCTCAAGTAGAAAAATCAATGCTCGATAATTCAATAATAGGAATGAATGCAATAATCAAAGGCAATTACAAAAAGTTAAATGCCGGCGATTCATCTGAAATAGAATTTTACTAAAACTAATAGAGGTATTAATGTCATACTTATTCACATCCGAGTCGGTTTCCGAAGGGCATCCGGATAAAGTCTGCGATGCGATTTCTGATGGAGTACTCGACGCTATTTTCAAACAAGATCCAAATGCGCGTGTTGCTTGCGAAACTATGGTTACAACCGGATTGGTTGTAGTTGGCGGCGAAGTTACTACTACGGCTTATGTAGATGTTCACGATGTTATCCGTAAAACAATAAAAGAAATAGGCTATACAAAAGCAGAATATAAATTTGATGCTGACTCATGCGGTATCTTAAACGCAATTCATTCACAGTCGCCGGATATTGCTATGGGAGTTGATAAAGGGGGCGCCGGAGATCAAGGAATTATGTTTGGTTACGCTTGCGATCAAACACCTGAGCTTATGCCGATGCCGATTGTTTACGCACACAAACTTGTTAAGAAACTTGCAGACATTCGCAAGAAGAATTTGAAACTTATGCCTTACTTACGCCCGGATGCAAAATCTCAAGTTACAATTGAATATGATAATAACAATACTCCGCTTCGTGTTGATGCTGTTGTTATTTCAACACAGCATGATGGCGATGTAAGCCAAAAGAAAATTAAAGAAGATGTAATTGAACATGTTATTAAGAAAGTGATTCCAGCAAAATATCTTGATAAGAAAACTAAGTATTACGTAAATCCAACCGGGCGTTTTGAAATAGGCGGACCACACGGAGACAGCGGTTTAACAGGAAGAAAAATTATTGTTGATACATACGGCGGATGGGCTCCTCATGGCGGCGGCGCTTTCTCCGGCAAAGATCCAAGCAAGGTTGATAGAAGCGCAACCTATGCAGCTCGTCATATCGCTAAGAATGTTGTGGCTGCTAAACTTGCTAAAGAATGTTTAGTTCAAGTAGCTTATGCAATTGGTGTAGCGCAGCCGGTTTCTGTTTATGTTAATACAAGAGGCACCGGAGTTATTCCAGACGGTTTGCTAGGTGAATACATCAATCAAGAAGTTGATTTAACTCCTCGCGGAATTATTGAGAGATTAAAACTCCGCAGACCGATTTATCAGAAAACTTCTTCTTACGGTCATTTCGGGCGCAATGATAAAGATTTCACTTGGGAACAGTTAGACCTGATTCCATTGTTTAAAAAATTATTATAACGAATAGGAAATAAAATGAGTCAAGTAGCAGAAACAAAAACTCTAGATTATAAAGTAAAAGATATTTCCCTTGCTGAGTGGGGAAGAAAAGAAATAGGATTAGCCGAAGCAGAAATGCCCGGCTTGATGTCTCTCCGCAAAGAATTTGGCAAAACCAAACCACTTAAAGATGCACGCATTGCCGGATGTCTCCACATGACGATTCAAACAGCCGTTTTGATTGAAACGCTTGTTGAATTGGGCGCCGAAGTGAGATGGTCTTCATGCAATATTTTTTCAACTCAAGACCATGCTGCTGCTGCAATTGCTGCAGCCGGAACTCCGGTCTTCGCCTGGAAAGGGATGGGCTTGGAAGAATTCGATTGGTGTATCGAGCAAACACTTTTCTTTGGCGATGATAAAAAACCTTTAAACATGATTCTTGATGACGGCGGCGATTTAACAAACATGGTTCTTGATAAATTCCCGGAATTAGTAAAAGGCATCAGAGGAATTTCCGAAGAGACTACAACAGGTGTTCACCGTTTGTATGAAAGAGTTGAAAAGGGAACTCTGCCAATTCCGGCAATTAATGTTAATGATTCTGTCACTAAATCTAAATTTGATAATAAATATGGCTGCCGCGAATCTTTAGTAGATGCAATCCGCCGCGCAACAGATTTGATGATGGCTGGAAAAGTTGCTGTGGTTGCCGGTTACGGCGATGTTGGCAAAGGCTCTGCTCAATCATTAAGAAGCGCCGGCGTTAGAGTTATCGTTACCGAAATTGATCCTATCTGTGCACTTCAAGCGGCTATGGATGGATATGAAGTTAAGAAAATGATTGATGCTGTCCCTCGTGCAGATATAATTGTAACTGCAACCGGAAACGTTGATATTATTTCCGAACAGCACTTCCGCAAAATGAAAGACAAAACTGTTGTTTGTAACATCGGGCATTTCGATAATGAAATTGATATGGCTTGGCTTAATGATAACTATGGTAACACGAAAGACACTGTTAAACCTCAAGTTGATAAATACAATGTAGAAGGCAAAGACATCATTGTTTTAGCCGAAGGCAGATTAGTTAATCTTGGCTGCGCAACCGGTCATCCGTCATTTGTAATGTCAAACTCATTCACTAATCAAACACTTGCACAGCTTGAACTTTGGCAGCACTCGGATAAATATGAGAACAAAGTTTATATGCTTCCTAAGCATTTGGATGAGCAAGTTGCAAGACTACACTTAAGTAAAATTGGCGTTGAGCTTGAAACGTTAAACGAGAAACAAGCTAAATATATTGGTGTTACCGTTGAAGGTCCGTTTAAGCCGGATTACTACAGATATTGATTTTTATCAAGAAGTAAAGTTGAAATGGAAAGTCCCGCAACCGCGGGACTTTTTTTATGCTGCAGCAAAACCAGGATTAAAAGTTTCTTTAGGAAACCGCGGGGGTTTATTTTCTACATGCTGTAAAAGAGTTTGCAATAAAGAATAAATATTAGATGGTTTGCTGATATACTCATTACAGCCGGCTTCGAGAGCGTTTATTCTATCTTGGTAGTATGCATGAGCTGTGTAACAAACCACTGGAATAGCAGCAATAGACGGATTAAGCCTAATTTCCTTTGTAAGCTCGAGTCCATCTTTTTGTCCTTTAATGGAAATATCCATCAAGAATAAATCGTACTTATTCTTGTTTAGTAAGTCGTAAAATGTATCGGATGAATCGCATGAATCAACTTCGAAATATCTCCCCAAAAAGAGGGTGAGGAATTTCTGGTTCTCATAATCGTCTTCAACGATTAAGAGTTTTGGTTTATCTTTGGGTTGCCCCATGTTTTATCTCCGTTTAAAATTACTGTGAATGTTGTTCCTACTTCTTGTTCGCTTGTTACTCGAATTTTAGCATTGTTAAGGGCAGTAAAACTATTGGCAATTGCCAAACCGAGTCCGGTTCCATCAAAGCGTCTCGTATAACCCATCTCTTCTTGAGTAAATGGAATAAATAGGTTATCAACAAACTCTTTAGACATTCCCTTTCCGGTATCAATGATATCTACATTTATGTTTGTGTTCTCTTTGTAAATTTTTATTTCAACGCTACCTCGTTTAGTATATTTTATTGCGTTATCTATTAGGTTGACAAAGACATGAGCAATTGAATAATGATCGCAATAAACTATAACTGCATTTTCAAGCGTATTGTTTAAGATTAGATGCAATCCTTTTTCTTCTGCTAGTGATTTATATTCGGCATGAATTGTATTTAACAATGCATAAATATCAACTTTCTCAAAGCGGGCATCGTAGCGCCCGGTCTGAATTTGCGACATATTCAGCAATAAATCGAAAGTGCGGTATAAACGTTTACTATTGTTCTTTACGGATTTTAAAATTGCAACTAAATCAGCACGCTCAGTGTCTTTTAACTCATCACTGAGCAAATCCGCGTAACCAACAATAACATTTAACGGCGAGCGAATTTCGTGAGAAATTTGAGCTAAGAAAAATTCTTTCATTTTTTTGGATTCTTCGGCTTTTACCAATGCTTCTTTAAGGTCTTGCTCTGTCAGTTTGAGTTCGGTTATATCTCTACCGTAAACCTGGCACATTTTGAATCTGGGACTTCCAACAATTAAAAATTGATAATAACTCTTTTCAAACGGGAATGTATTCATTAGTGTTTTGCCGGAATCAATTACATCGAGCAAATCATAATCTTGAGTAAAGGGAAGGATAGCTTGAACTTGCTCGCCAAGTAAAATCTTATGAGGAAAAATTTTGTGAGCAGAATTGTTAGCAAGAATAATTTTACCCGTTTCATCAAATCTAAAAATTGGATCTGGCGAAAGAGAAGCGAACAAAGCCATTAACTCTGCTTGCTGTAGCTTTAGGTTTTCTTCCTCGGCTAGATGCTTCCTCTTCAATGGAATAATAATGAAGCGGTTGTAAACGAGGATGACCATAATCATCACCGTCATTAGAAAGAGACCAAATAATAAAGGGTTCTCTACACTAATGAGCGATTCCGGATTCACCTTCTCTAACGAACGAAAAGAAGAGTCCAAAGATGATTTGGGCGAAAGTTGTAGTAAAAAAGAATGTAGATGCATCAGCAAAGCCAATTAGCAAGTTGAAAAATTTTAATATTACTGTTAGCATGTAGAAAACAAGCATTAAATAAAAAACATTGAGCTTCTTTGTTGCCACATAAGCAGTAATAAACCATTTTAAAAAAACAAAGAGCAAAATAGCGTCCATACTAATGAAAACGATGTGGTAATACATTGTAGACATATAAGGGATAAAAAGAACAAACAACAACGGGAGAGAAATAAAGATATATCTGAATCTTTTAAGCAACTCTTCAGTAGTAACGCTAATGATAAGTAAGTATATAAATAAAGTAACTAGCCATAAAGGCAAATTAGTTCTTGTCAAAAAACCATATAGTAAGCTTGCCGGATCGATAATTGCTAAGACTAAAAAAAAGTCGAACATATAACCTTTATATTGCCTGATTGGCGGCAAAATCCAGACTATTACGCCGGCAAAATATAAATATGTGAGAATTTCAGCGGTTTTCATCAGTCTAAACAAACAGGTGGACAAATCGTCGCAAACTCCAATGTGTAATCAGCGGCTGTCAATGTTATAGTACCGCTTCTTTGCTCTACTTGAATTGCTGAACTTCCAATCAGCGAAATAAATTCAGCTACTTTATCCTTACCAAAAATATAAACAGTTTCAGTGGTGCTGATGGGTTGTAAATCACCAGCAAGAACTTGTTTCTTTTCGTTAGCCAAAGAAATACGACCGTTTCTAACTGCAATCAATACATAATCCTTTGCACTGAGTAAAGCTTGCTTAAGTACGTTTGGCTTAAGTTCTGTTGAACTTTTAACATCACCAAATAAAATGTTTGCTTCTTTCTTATCGAAGATTTTCCCCACAAACCCCAATTTGCCTTGGGCATTTGCAGTAACTGATATTAAGGCAATTAAGATCAAAATAGTTACAGTAAATCGTTTTAACATAACTTCTCCTGGCTGGTTAGAATTATATTAATAAAGTTGACTAAAAGTCGTTTAAAAGATATTCAGTTTAAAGTATATATGCGAGCATATTCTTTAGTAAAATTTCCCCGGTAAGATTGCCCCACAGTAACTACACAAGCCATTTGTTAAGTTGTTTGAAGTAACCGAATGCCAATCTCGCTTTAGTAGAGCCTTTTTACATTGAGGGCAGTATGTTGTTTGGCTTTCGTGGTGATGGACATTTCCTAGATAACAGAATTTTATTCCCATCTGTACAGCGATTTGCCATGCCGCTATTAACGTGGATAGCGGGGTTGCCGGTTTATCCGTTAATTTGAAATCCGGATGAAACGCTGTAAAATGAAGGGGAACTTCGTTACCAAGGTTTATGAGAATCCAATCGCACATACGCTTAATTTCTTCTTGGGAATCATTTTCGTTCGGAATTAACAGTGTAGTGATTTCAAACCAAATATTGGTTTCGTTTTTCAACCAAAGTAAAGTATCTAAAACCGGGGCGAGATGAGAAAAGGTAAGTTTGTGATAAAACATTTCTGAAAAAGCCTTTAGATCTACATTTGCCGCATCAATGAATTGAAAAACTTCTGTACGGGCGTTTTTATCTATATAGCCGGCGGTTACCATAACGGAATTAATCTTCACTTCGCGGGCAAGTCTGGAAATATCAATTACATACTCACCAAAGATTACCGGATCGTTATATGTGAAAGCTATTGATGGAGTTTTGTGTTTGATTGCAAGTGCGACTACTTCTTCCGGCGAAGCGTATTCTGAGCGGACAGAATTTAATTTTGCTTTACTGATTGACCAGTTCTGACAAAACTTGCATCCGAGATTGCATCCGGCTGTTCCAAAGCTAAGAATTGATGAGCCAGGCAAAAAATGGTTAAGTGGTTTTTTCTCGATTGGATCTATTGCAAATCCGGTTGGTCTGCCGTAGCCAATTGAATATAATTTCCCGTCTATGTTTTGTCTTATGAAGCAGAATCCGATTTGACCCTCTCCAATTGTACAGTAACGAGGACAAAGCGTGCAGAGTAATTTGCCGCTGTTGTGCGGCTCCCACCATTTTGCAAGCTTTAATTCTTCTTGATGGGATTTCATTTTACACCTAAAATAAAATCCGGATTTAACTTATTAAACCCGGATGCGTTTAATAATTAAACAACTTCAAAGCGAATCCAATTTTCGCGGGCATTTTTAATTTTTAATCCGCCTTCTGTAAAAATAACTAAATCACCTTTGTTAACTATCTCTTGATCCAAAAGCATTTGGTGAACAATCTTCGATGCATTGTGCCTATCGCTAATATCTTTGCAATGAAGCGAAATTACGCCCCACTTAAGCGAAAGTTTGTTCATCGTTTCAAAACTATCTGAAACGGCTACAATTAAACCCTGCGGTCTAAATTTTGAAAGACTGTTGGGCGTATTTCCTTTTGCAGTGAAGGCAACAATTGCCTTTGCGTTAATTTGTTTGCTGATTGAGCAGATGCCTTTGTTCATTGAATCAAATAAATTCTCATCAATGAATTCCGGCTTAGCAAAATTGATTTCTCTTTCAAACTCGTACGCGCGTTCCGCATTCAAAATTATTTCATTCATTAGCTTAACTGCTTGCGCAGGATATTTCCCGACGGATGTTTCCGCGCTTAACATTACAACATCGGTTCCGTCCCATACTGCATTGGCAACATCGGAAGCTTCTGCACGTGTTGGAACCGGATTGCTTACCATTGACTCCAACATTTGTGTAGCTGTAATTACAAGCTTGCCAAGTTCGTTGCACCGTTTAATAATTCTTTTTTGAATAATCGGTACTTCGTAAGATTTAAGCTCAACGCCTAAATCTCCGCGGGCAACCATTATTCCGTCTGCCGCATGCAGAATGCTTTCAAAGTTCGAGACAGCTTCCGGCTTTTCAATTTTAGCGATGATTGGAATTTCAAAGCCCCGCTCTGCAAGCCATTTCCTTAATAGTAATATATCATCGGCGTTACGGACAAACGATAGCGCAACAAAATCAACGCGGTGTTTAAGTGCGAATTCTAAATTTTCCAAATCTTTATCCGTCACCGATGGAGTGCTCAATTTCATTCCGGGAAGATTCATTCCCTTTTTCGGTTTCAGCTTGCCGCCTTCAATAACTTCACACGTAATAGAGTTCTTTTGTTTGCTGATGACACTAAGATGAATTAATCCGTCGTCAATCAAAATTTTGTTTCCTACTTCTGCATCCGAGGCGAGAAGTGAATAGGAAGTGGAAATTTTTGATGCTGTGCCTACTACTTTTTTCGTGGTGATTTCAATTTGCCGACCTTTAATCAATTCTATTTCCGGCTGCGCCAATTCACCTATTCTTATTTTCGGTCCTTGAAGATCAATTAAGATTGGGATTGGAAGCGATTTAGACACGCATAGATCATTTATGGAATGAAACACTTTTTCAAAGTATTCAAAATCGCCATGCGAAAAATTTAATCGAAACGCATTGCATCCTGCATCAATTAACGCTTCAAGGTTTTCTCTGGAATCAACAGCTGGTCCAATTGTAGCCAGTATCTTTGTCTTTGCAAAAACTTTACTCACTTTTTCCTTCCTTTGTTAGATTTTACTTTTGAAACTGTTTTCTTCTTGTTTTTATTTTTGGTTTGAGAAGCCGGTCGTATTCGTTTTCTCATAGCTTTCAGTTCTTTTTCAACTTCGCCAAAAACTGTACGCGGTTCCCAGTTTCCATTTTTAAGTTTGCTTCCTGCTTTCACTCCGGTTAAGATTTCTATCGCTTCTTCAACTTTAGTAACAGAGTAGATGTGAAACTTGCCATTCTTCACCGCGTTAATCACTTCATCTTTCAGCATTAAGTCTTTAATATTTTGCTGGGGAATGATTACACCTTGTTTACCGGTAAGTTTATTCCCAACACAAGTATCAAAGAATCCTTCAATTTTTTCATTCACTCCGCCGATAGGCTGAATTTCACCTTTCTGGTTTACAGAGCCCGTAATTGCAAATGACTGCTTGATAGGAATATTTGATAATGCGGAAAGCAGCGCTGCAATTTCAGTAATAGAAGCACTGTCGCCGTCAATCATTCCGTAGCCTTGTTCAAATACCAAACTTGCTGTAAAAGAAAGTGGAATATTTTTGCCGAAGTTTTCTCTAAAGTAACCGGAAATAATCAGCACACCTTTGTTGTGAGTGTTGCCGCTCATTCCGGCTTCACGTTCTACGTTAATAATATTTCCGTTTCCTAAGCCAACACTTGCAGTAATTCTGGTCGGCTTGCCAAATCCGAAATCACCACTCTCATAAACAGCTAATCCGTTTATTGTGCCAACACGCTCACCTTCGGTATCAATAAGAAAAGTTTTTTCCTTTATCATTTCAGAAACCTTGGATTCATAAAGACCATGCCGTTCCTTTGCGGATTCATAAGCGTGGTTTACGTCATCGGTTGTAACAATTTTATTTTCTTTCGAGTTAGCCCAGAAGGAAGCTTCGCGTGCAACATCTGCTATATAAGCGAAACGCGTAGTAAGTTTATTTTTCTCTCCGGCGTAACGCGCACCATACTCTGTAATTCGAGCAATAGCAGATTTATCAAACTCAAGCAGTTTTTCGTTCGCAATAAGTTTTTTAATTACTGCAGCATATTCACCTACGGCAATATCTGTGCGCTTCATTTCGTAATCAAAATCCGCTTTGATTTTGAAAATTTTATTGAAGTCGTCTTCATAGTTCGAAAGGATTGTGTAGATGTAATTGCTTCCAATCAAAATAACTTTCGTGTTGATGTCAATTGGTTCAGGTTTCAACACGCTTGGAGAAAATTGATAGAGATTTGATACGTCTTGAATTTCCAATTGCCCGAAAAGCAAAACCCGCTTTAGTGCTTTCCAAACTCCCGGCTCCAAGAAAGCATCTTTGGCATTTATGATAATGTATCCGCCGTTCGCACGAAGTAAAGATCCGGATTTTACTTTGGTGAAATCCGCATACCAGCCGCCGCGTCCATCGCTGTATTTTTCAATTGTACCGAATAGATTGCTGTAAGTCGGCGAAGTCTCAACAATAATTGGGCATTTCTTCAGTTTAGAGTTATCAAGAATTATGTTCACTTCATACTCTTTCAAGTAATCAATAATTATTCCTTCGGATTCTTCCCGCACCGGACGTTTGCCTTTGAATACATCAAGATTCTGTATGATGTTATCTTCAACTTTCTGCAAATATTTTGTAACACGTGCGTTGTGATATTTTTTCTTAATCTCATCAACAGTAACCGAGATCAATCCGCTTACAAAACTGCTTTCGAGCGATACAAGTTTTTCCTGAAACTCTTGGGTTTGTTTTAAACTATTTCGGAAAACAAGCTGTAGCTCTTCTTGATAGCTTGCATACTTATTGATTAACTGCTCTCTCTGCTCGCCGGTGATTTGTTCCGCCTTTACAAGGTCGTTGAGCTGATATAGATTAACCGGAGTTTTGTTAATTATTGCAAATATCTCGGGACGAATCATTTCGCCATCTTTAACTTGTCCTAATGTAAAACTGTCTTTCTTCAATTTATCTTCGAAGCGGGACATTATCTTTTGCTGTCTCTGCCCAAATTCTGAAATGATCTTTTTCTTTTCGGAAACGAACGGTTCTGCTTCCAATAGTTGCGGAATTTTTTCCTGGAAGAACTTAATTGTTCTTTCTAGATCGCGTTTAAACTTTATTGCTTGCCCGGCTGTAAATTGAAGAAGCATAGGGCGGTCTTCATCGCCAAAATTATTAACGTAGGCATAATCGCGTAAGTTTTCGCAATCACTGGCAATTGCTTCAAGCATCATTTTGATGGTCGAAAACTTTCCCGTTCCGCTAAGACCTGTAATAAAAATATTGTAGCCGGGGCTTTTCAAATCAACACCAACGCGCAAGGCTTTCAGCGCGCGCTCTTGTCCAACAATTCCTTCCATCGGTTTTACATCCGTCGTAGTCTCAAAATCAAAAACACTCGGGTCGCAATTCCACTTCAAATCTTCCGGTTTTAGTTTCTGCACAAGCTTAGCTTTAATGAGAGACATGTTTTATCCAAATTTTGTAGAGTATATACTACCAAAATAAAGATAATCCGCTAAAAATGCGGGGAATGTGTAAGGCAAAAATTTTACAGCATAAGTTTCTTAACTTTACAGCGCAAAAATCCTTCCGTCTTGTGGCGGAAAGGGTGTTTTCTATTTTAAAATACTGAAAAGGAATTATGAAGCAGCCTTTCGAGCAGATTATTGATAAGATTGAATCGTTTGTTGTCTTGGAAGAGAGAATTAAAACGAAGGAAAAACTTATTTACGTTTCTCCATTTTCCGGGTCTTCCAAAAGTTTAATAATAAAAAAAATTGCCCATTCGGAAAATCAAATTCTGCTTATGCTTCCAAGTGTGCAAGCTGTAAACGAAGTTAAGGTTGAGCTTTCGATTCTTGGTTTGGAAAAATCTGTTGTAGCTGCCGATGACCTCTCTCCGGAAATGCTGCAAGAAAAACTTACGGACTTAAACTCACGCAAAAACTTTGTATTGCTTTCAACTTATGAACTGCTGAAACTGAAGCTGCCATCGAAGCAAAATATTGAAGCCAACACAACCAACATTGAAATTGGCGGAAACTTAAGCTACGATGATCTAATCGAGTACTTTAATGCAATAAATTATAACAGAGATAAATATGTAGAGCAGCCGGGCGATTTTGCAGTACGCGGCTCGATTATTGATTTTTGGTCTTACAGCGAAAAGCAGCCTTGCCGTTTGGAATTCGACGGTGACTTCATAGAATCAATTCGGCACTTTGATGCGGAAACACAGCGCTCTGCCGATAAACTTGAACGTGTTACACTTGCAGCGTCTCTTGCGCCGGCAGAGGAAAATCTTGGAGATATTTTCGATTATCTCAACAATCCGCTAATCTTTGCCGATGAGTATGAACTGCAGAATCTATTTATAGCCAAAACCGTAAGCAGTGAAGAAAAACTTCCGGATGATATTGATGATGAACTTAAAGAAGAGTTATATGATGCGGATGAAACTACAGATCAAGTTCAAGAGCAAGATCATGATCAAGTAAAGAATGAAAAGCTTTCTATTGATGAATTGTTTGAGAAGAACGCACGCTGGGTGATTGAAGATGCGCTCGGAAAGGATGAACGTGTTCAGCTTCATTTGTATGATGCACCTATTATTAATTCCAACTACGAATTACTTTCAAATATTCTTCTCGATTTTACAAACAAGCAGTATCAAACAATTATTGCTGTGGAAAATGAACTGCAAAGCAAACGCCTGTACGATTTACTCTGCGAGTTCAGAAACGAGTTGATGGGAATATTCGATTCCGGCGCGGTTAAACTTCAAATCTTTCCAATCAAAAGCGGATTTGTTGATAAGCAGTCAAAGCTTTTTGTTCTTACTGATTATCAGATTTTCAACAAACCGTACCGTACAAAACTCAGCACCAAAGCAAAATACAGAAAATCGCGAGTTAAAGATTTTGCTTCAATCAAGCGGGGCGATTTTGTTGTGCACGAAAGTTTTGGCATCGGGCAGTATGCCGGATTGGAAAAAATTAAGATTGGCGATATTGAGCAAGAATCAATAAAAATTTTGTATGCTGAAGGCGGCGTTGTTTATGTAAATCTGAATTACCTCTCTCTCGTTAAAAAGTTTTCTTCGCAAGATAATGTTCAGCCAAAACTTTCTGTGCTAGGCGGCAGCGAATGGAAAACTACCAAGAAAAAAGTTAAGGCTAAGATTAAAGAAGCCGCCCGCGAGTTAATCACACTTTACGCAAAACGGAAAGCGGCAAAAGGTTTTTCATTTAGTTCGGATTCAATTTGGCAGCGTGAGCTGGAAGCTTCTTTTATGTACGAAGATACACCGGACCAAACCAAAGTTACCGAAGAAGTTAAAGGTGATATGGAAGGGGAAAACCCGATGGATAGATTGGTCTGCGGTGATGTAGGTTTTGGCAAAACTGAAATTGCTGTCCGTGCCGCTTTCAAAGCAATGAATGACGGAAAGCAAGTTGCACTTCTCGCGCCGACAACAATTTTAACCGAGCAGCATTTCAATACGTTCAAAAACCGTCTTTCGCAATTTCCGGTTAGAGTTGAAGCGCTATCGCGGTTTCAGTCGGCGGTTAAGCAAAAAGAAATTGTAGAGAAGGTTTCTAAAGGAGAAGTTGATATTGTAGTCGGTACTCACCGTCTTCTATCGAAAGATATCAAGTTCAAAGATTTGGGCTTGCTCATTATAGATGAAGAGCACCGCTTTGGTGTTATGGCAAAAGAGAAACTTCGTTCCTATAAAACAAATGTTGATACGTTGACACTTACCGCAACTCCGATTCCGCGAACACTTAATTTGTCTTTGCTTGGTGCGCGCGATCTTTCAATAATGGCGACACCACCGCCGAACCGCCAGCCGATTTATACTAAAGTCGCAATGTTCGAAATTCCGAAAGTGCGCGAATGGGTTCTTAATGAGATTCGAAGAAACGGACAAGTGTATTTTGTGCACGATAGAATTCAATCAATAGAAAAAATTGCGGCGTATGTTAAAAAGTATGTTCCGGAAATAAACATCGGCATCGCTCACGGGAGAATGAAACCGGCTGAACTCGAAAAAGTTATTTACGGATTTCTCAACAAACACTATCACATGCTTATTTCAACAAAGATTATTGAAAGCGGGCTCGATATTCCAAACGTAAACACAATTATAATTAACCGCGCAGACCGTTTTGGATTGGCGGAACTGCATCAATTGCGCGGCAGAGTGGGAAGAAGCGACCGGCAAGCCTACGCGTATTTTCTTGTTCCATCTCTAAATGCAATTACAAAGAAAGCCGTTAAGAGATTGCAAGCGATTGAAGAATACACCGACCTTGGCGAAGGATTTAACTTAGCAATGCGAGATCTTGAAATACGGGGCGCAGGCAACTTGCTTGGTACCGAACAGAGCGGCAACATTGATTCCGTTGGTTTTGATCTCTACATGAAAATGGTTGATGAAGCAGTCGAAGAATTAAAGCAAGATGAGTTCAAAGAAATATTTCAGGATTTGCCGAGGCAACAGGAAAGAAGCGAACCGACTATTGATGCTTTTTTTGAACTTGGAATTCCACACAGTTATATGCCGGACCAATCCGACCGTCTTAGTTTTTACACAACGCTTTTTACACTTGTTAAAATTGAGGAATTGGATGAGATACGTGATGAGATGCGCGATAAGTTTGGAAGACCGCCGCTTACGGTTGAGCGTTTGATACAAACCGCAGTCCTTCGCTTTTATGCTTCTTTTGCTTTACTCGAAAGGATAATCATTCAGAAACAAAAAATTATAATTATACTTCCTAAGGGAGACCGGGAGAATTTTTACAAGATACAGTTCATTCCGCTTTTGACGCATATCAACTCAAAGTATTCCAAAGAAATTAAATTTGTGCAGTCGAATGAAACACTAAAGCTTGAGATTGGTAATAAGTTTGAAACTGCCGAGAAGGTTTTGGAATTTTTAATTAGTTTCGTTCAAGAAATTACAAATGTGATTTCCGGAGTAGGAAGTACTAAATAACCGGTTAATAAATTTATCGGGAGAAATATAAAGTGAGACGTTCAAGAATAATTACGTTGCTTATTGTGTTTGCATTAATAGGAATACAATTTATAGAAGTAGATAGAAGCAATCCGCCTGTTACAAGCGATTTGCAGGCATCCATGGAAGTGAAAAACGTTTTGAAAGACGCTTGCTATGACTGCCACTCAAACGAAACCAAGTGGCCTTGGTATAGCAAAGTCGCACCGGTTAGTTTCTTTATTTCAAATCACGTTGTTGAAGGAAGAGAACATCTAAACTTTTCAACTTGGGGAAGAATGTACTCTCAGAAACAAGGAGAGTATAAAAAGGAAATTTGGGAGGAGATAGAAAAAAATGAAATGCCGTTGTCTCACTATATCTGGATGCATCCTAAAGCTAATTTAACATTGGACCAAAGGCAGCTGATTAAGCGCTGGGCATTAGGAGAAAAATATTGAGCGAGCCGGATTTCTTCTGGCTTAGTTGCGTCTCAATACTTAAGTTGTAATTAAAGTTAAATCCTTCCGCACCTAAAGAGGTGGCTTATGTTAAAGACGTATAAAATTTTTGAGAACAAGATTGTCCCGGAATCATCCAACGGCGGCAGCATAAAAATTTATGTTAACCCGGATGAAGCCGAAAAGAAATTTCTTGTTGAAGAATACAAGCTTGATGAACACACACTCAATTCATCTTTAGATGCCGATGAACTTTCCCGCCTTGAGTTTGAGCCTGACCACCTTGCGATGATTTATAAAATTCCTAAGAACTACACCGCTTCCGAGCCTCTTCTTTTCCGCGTTAATTCAATGGGCGCGTTTGTATTCAAAGATAAAATTATTGTTGTTGTAAATGATGATATTAATCTTTTCCACGGCAAACACTTTAACAAGATTGTTACGCTTAACGATGTTATGCTTAAACTGATTTTTACTTCCATCATTCACTTTATAGATCACCTTCGTGTAATTAATATGCTGTCGGATGAAATTGAAAGGAAGATCAGCACGGCAATGGAAAACCGCTACCTGCTTAATCAGTTTACGCTTGGCAAGAGTTTGGTTTATTACCAAAACGCAATTAACACAAACACCGCGCTGATTGAAAAACTGAAGCTCAACGCTTCCAAATTAAATTTAACTATGGAGGAGATTGAACTGCTCGACGACATTATGATTGAAAATACACAGTGCTATAAACAAGCAGAGATTTATTCCAACATTCTCGCAAGTCTGATGGATGCTAAGGCTTCAATTATCAGTAATAACCTTAACGTGCTGATGAAAACGCTTAATATTATAACTGTAATGATTATGGTGCCTACATTTGTTGTTAGCGCGTTTTCTATGAACGTGGGAATTCCATTTCAAGATCACCCCCAAGCTTTTTTTATAATTATGAGTCTGGCGCTTGTGTCTGTTACCGGGTTCTTCATCTTCTGGAAATGGAAAAAGTGGTAATATATTTTTTGAAGGTTTTAAATGGCTAAACTTTACATTGGAACATGCGGCTGGAAGTACGACTCCTGGCGCGGATTAGTTTACTCCGGTAAAGAGGAAATCAATTATCTAAAAGAATATTCTGAGTGCTACGATGCTGTTGAAGTTCAGCAATGGTATTTTTCTCTTCATGGAAACAATAAAGTTGTACTCCCCAAACCGGAAATGGTTACTGCTTATAAGAATTCAGTTCATAAGGATTTCAAGTTCAGTATTAAAATACCCAACAGTATTACACTAACGCATCTTAACCACAGCGAGAATGAAGAAGAATTAATTCCCAACGGGCATTTTCTTTCCAACGATCTGCTGGAAGAATTTGTGAGTACGCTTAAACCGCTTCGGCATAATCTCGGCGCGCTCATATTTCAGTTTGAGTATTTTAGCAAGCAAAAGATGAAATCCCAGGTTGAATTTCAAGGTTTGCTGAGAGAGTTTATTGCAAAAATTCCCGGCGGTTTCCGTTTTGCAATTGAAACCCGTAATCCGGCTTATCTTAACGAAGATTACTTTTTGTTTTTACGCGACAGCAAAATTGCGCACGTCTTTCTTCAAGGTTATGATATGCCCGATATATTTGATCTTCACAAGCGTTACAAAGATTATGTTAAGGATTACGCCGTTATACGTCTGCAAGGTGAAGATAAAAAGGGTATTGAAACCAGAAGCGGGGGCGAGTGGAATAAAATTATCGAACCGAAAGATGATGAACTGTTGCGCCTGGTAGAAATGATAGGTGAACTACTCGAAAGAAATATTGATGTTTATCTTAGCGTGAATAACCACTATGAGGGATCCGCTCCGCTAACAATTGCAAAAATTCAGAAGTTGATGAGGGAGAAAAGTAACTGAGCACCTAAGCGCCAAAGTAACAAAAAATTAACATTCATGCGGATTTTAACTCGCCTTTGTTATACTTATGAATTATGCTTGATATTAATGTTTGATAGGGAATCCCTTCCTCAATTGCCTTCACTTGAATAGCGGCATAATCCTTTTTAGTTAAGCGAATATTTATTCTTTTGTTTTTGGCAATACTTTCTTTTGCAGCTTTAACAAATGCTTTTTGCTCTTTCTTTTTAATCGAAGTCCATTCCCCTTTTTCATAAGACTCGATCAATTCTTTTTCTTCTTTATCCAGATACTTCATTTTATTCCTCTTTACTTAAATATTTTTTATTTGCTTCTCTGCTGATAAGGTTCCGCTCCGCTAACAATTGCAAAAATTCAGAAGTTGGTGAGGGGGAAAAGTAACTAAGTTCCTAAGCGCCAAAGTGCCTTAGCTTATAAGAACTCAGTAACGACTTGCGAAATGAATTTTTAGTTTTCCGAAGCGTTTCCTCTCATTCCATAAAGTAAAATTCCGCAGACGGCAATCATTGCGAGAGACAAAGTAACTAAACCAACTTTAACAATTATTTCTTGCCAAGCCGCACCGTGAAGAGCGCCGCCGGCAAACGGCATCATCTCTGCACCGGCTCCCCAAATTGCTGCTAACAAAGTTGTGCCCCAATTTGTATAAGTACCAAACAGTGAAAGTCCGTAGCTCCAATTGAGTGCCCGGTTTGTTAATCGAACCTTTGGCAAGATTAATCCAAATAAAATTAACAGCATACCGTTCATTGTTCCTTCAAGATGACTTGATAATCCCATTCGCGGGTTCCGCATTGCGGGGATTACCAGACCGGTGAGTAATCCTAATAAGAATAACAAAATTCCATAGCGTATTAGTTTATTACCAAGTTGTGTTTGAGAATCAGTACTCATTGTTAAAGCCTTTCTTTTATGTTGGCACTTCTATTTTTAATTATAAGCGTCGAGGGAAATTACCGTTCAAAATAACAATGAGAGTTTTATCAACGCAACTACTTTGTGAAATTTCTAAAAGCTGTAGGTGGGAGTGGAGTATCTTAGTTTATAAAAAGTTTATTACAAATATTCTGCAACAATCGCCTCGCCCCGCCTAACCTGCTCAATTACTTTCCGGCTAATTTTACGGTTGTCATCTCTAATAAGCTCGACCAGACGTACTATACGTTTGGCTTCCGAATCAGTGTCGTACTTAGCACTCCATAACACTATTTCAAAAATCAATGGGATAAGGTCTAACCCTTTTTCAGTAATGGAAAAGATGTCTTTCCTTCCGTCCGTTTCATGTCCCTCCCGCTTAAGAATACCAACTTTAATTAAATGGTCCAGGCGAGAAGCCAGAATATTGGTAGCAAAACCCTCTTCTGATTTAAGGAACTCACCGTAAGTCCGTTTCCCTCTGAAAATAATGTCTCGAAGGATTAGCAGCGCCCAGCGGTCACCAAAAGCTTCAAGACCAAAGTTAACCGGGCAATGTGAACGAAGCTTATTTTTTTCCTTTTTCATATTCCAAACTTAATAATTTACAATTGCTATACATACTAACGAATTCACTTGCAATTTGCAAGTAATAATATTATGTTTGAGATGAGTAAGTAATCGTCCTCTGTTTGTACTTACTTAACATTGACTTTCCGGATATTTTAATGCTTTCCGCTAGTCAAACATATTCTTTATTAATAAAAGACGGAGTTAATATGAAGAAAATCATAAATGATCAAAATTTTACCGTTACGTTTACGGTAGATCAAAATACTACAGAAGTCTTCGATGCCATAAATAATGTTCGAGGATGGTGGTCAGGAGAAATAAAAGGGGGAACCGACAAACACGGTGACGAGTTCACTTACCAAGTCAAGGATGTGCACTTTTCCAAACAAAAGATAACTGAGTTCATTCCTGGTAAAAAACTAGTTTGGCATGTATTAGATGCCTCACTTAGTTTTGTAAAAGATAAGAGCGAGTGGAAAGATACCGACATTATTTTTGAGATCTCCAGACAAGGCAACAAAACAGAAGTTCAATTTACACACAAAGGATTGGTACCGTCGTTTGAATGTTACAAAGATTGCTCGAACGCATGGGGCATGCTCATAAACGGCAATTTGCGAAAGCTGATCACTACCGGCAAAAATCAGCCAAGCCCGTGGTAAAAACTGCAATCATAGTAGAAGTTTGGTCTTAGCGTTAGTCCTGAAGGATTCGATACTGTTACTACGATTTCGTTGTTACTTAACCGTTGTTGTTAGATGATTACTTGAATATTTTCTTAATATGAAAAACTAGTCCGTTTTTTATTTATCTAATATAGGAGACTTATATGGTTGACATTATACATCGCATTGGGATTAAGTCCAATTCGGCTCAAGTATATAAAGCGTTAACAACAATAAATGGTTTAGCCAACTGGTGGACCGAAGAAGTTCAAGGCGCTGAACAGATCGGTGGAAAGATCGAATTTACTTTTCGATCATCGGAAGGTGAAGTAATAGGCAAAATGGTTATGGAAGTGTATGAACTCAAAGCTCCCGAAGAAGTAGTGTGGCGCTGCATTGAGGGACCGGCTGAGTGGATTGGAACTGACATCACTTTCCAACTATCGCAGCAGGGCGAGCAAACTATAGTTCTCTTCGGTCATAGAAACTGGCATGAAGCAGTTGAAATGACATCTCACTGTAGTATGAAGTGGGCAACATTTCTTTTGAGTCTTCGTGAATATGTGGAAACCGGAAAGGGGAATCCGTCACCGCATGATCTGAAAATTGATAACTGGAATTAAAATATAATAGCGCAAAATGTTCGAAAGGATATTTTGCGCGGGTTCAATACCCGACGAGACTCGACTTCCCGACGAAGCTAAAATCAAACCACTACACTTTATTGTAGGAGGCTGTCTCAAATGCCATTTTAGAGTCACACTGAAGTCCGTCGGCTGACGGATCGAAGTGTGAATTATGCAAAAATTCTCATTTCTCGACTACGCTCGAAATGACTTTTCACCTTTTGAGACAGCCTCGCTATTAGATTAATTTGCTGCGAATCATTTGATGTAATCTAATTTTACACAACCGGTTCATCTTTATGAATCTAGACCCTTAGCGAACTGCGGAATCCCCGTGCGGCATAGTAAGACTCCGCACCGTTATGATACGTGAAAACATTTCCGTAGCGGAAATCGCAGAAAATGGCTCCGCCGAGTTTTCTAATATTAGAAGGTGTTTTAACCCAGCTCGATGTTTTCGTATCGAACTCACCAAGTTTTTGCAATTCACGATATTGCTCTTCAGTTAAAAGTTCAACGCCCATCGCTTCGGCTGTATCAACAGCATTATTTTTCGGTTTGTGTTCTTTTCTTGACTCCAGCGCTTCGCGGTCGTAACAAAGACTTCTGCGGTCTTTAGGGCTTTCCGCCGAGCAATCGTAAAAAATGTATTCATTTTTCTTTTGGTCATATTCAACAACATCAGGTTCGCCGCCGGTTTTTTCCATTTCATTTAATGACCAAAGTTTTTCAGTAATGGCTGCAAGTTTTGCTTCTACTTTTGTCCACTCAATACCTTTATGGCGGTTCATGTTTTTTTCAAAACGGGTTTTTAATGTTTTGAGCAGTTCTTCACTTTGTTTAGGTGACAATTTTGTTTTACTCATAATTTTATATTTCCTCCTTTGAAATTATTTTTCTATCCTCAGACCTGAAGTACCAGGACACCGCAGTCAGGATTAAAAGAAGCAAAGCAGGGAATATTTCATTTACTGAATCACCGGATGCAATGTGTGAAAACATAGCTCCGGTTATGATAAAGAAAAAGCCTGCGTAAGCCCATTCCTTTATTAAAGGATATTTAGGAATAAGCACGGCAGCAGCCCCTAAAATTTTCCAGATACCCAGTATTGTTAACAAATAAACAGGATATCCCAAATGTGTAATCATATCAACGCCACCCTGACCCTCATTCGTTTTCAATAACTGCACTACTCCGGTTGAGACCATTCCTAATGCAAGCCAAAGAGTAGAAATCCAATATATAATTTTACCTGTCTTGCCGCTAAGCAGATTTTTCTTTGTCATTGTAATTTCCTCACTATTTCTTGTAACCGGTTATGTGCCATATTTATGCCTTGAGCAAATGGCAGCTTCAGCATTTGGTCTCTTAGTTCCGCCGATTTATAAACTATATGCATATTAAGTTTGCTTGTGTCGCCGGTGAGTTTTTCAAATTCTAAGAACTCGAGCTGAACGCCGAAAGGTGAATTCTCCATTTCAAATGTGCGCGTAATTTTTAGGTTCGGGCTGAACTCGTGTATTACCCCGTTGGCTTTAAAAACAACATTACCCTGAGGATCGGTTGTTTCAAATTGGTAACTGCCGTGCTTTTTATTTTCAAGCTTCAGCACTTTTGTTCCCATCCATTGCTCAACAATTTCAGGTTCAACATAGGCTTTAAAAAGTAATTCCAGCGGTAAATCAAATTCCCTTGTTACTGTTAAATCTTGTTTGCCGTTTTCTGCATCTATTTTTGTTTTTCGTTCCATATTTTTACCTTTTATTTTTTGGTTGTGTAATTCTTCATTACAGATTCTAACTTATTAAACCTGTCATCCCACAATTTGCGGAATGGTTCTATAAAGTCTGCTATCTCTTTTATCTTTTGAGGATTGAAATGATAATAAATTTCTCTTCCTTGCTGCTGCTGGTTTAATATTTCACACTCAGTAAGAATTTGTATGTGCTTGGAAATTGTTTGTCTTGATGAATCAAAATTGTCTGCAATTGCTCCGGCAGTCATGGTCTGCGAAGCAAGCAAAACCAGTATTGCTCTTCTTGTTGGGTCTGCAATTGCCTGAAACGGGTCTCGTCTAAGGTTCATTTTAATTCCGGTTAAATTAAACATGCAGTCATTTGACTGCAAATATATGTGTAAGTATTTAGCCATGCAAATATTTTTGTAATTTTTTTTGAAGGAAAAATTAACTCACAAATCGAACGCGTTTATATTAAGCAGTTAACAAAAAAAGATTTGAAATAATTTGTTCCTATTTTAGTTCTCGGATAGTCTCAGGACCATGACGACCGGAGAAAAAGCTCTCACTTGGGTTCCCATAGTTCAATCTTGTTGCCCTCTGCGTCCATAATATGTACAAATTTTCCAAAGTCGTAAGTCGCAATGCTGTCAAGTATGGTTACTCCGTTTTCTTTGAGTTTGTCCACAAGTTCTTCGATATTCTGAACCTGGTAATTAATCATAAAATCTTTTTTGGACGGGGAAAAATATTCATCTCCTTTTTTGAAAGGTTTCCATTGAAGAGAATTTATTTCGTCAGGTCTGTTAATGTTTCTGGATTCAAAACTTGACGAGCCCCACGCATTGATTTCAATCCCTAAGTTTTTGGTGTACCATTCTTTCGTTTCCTTCGGATTGTCTGTGTAAAAGAAAATGCCGCCAATGCCGGTAACTTTTGGTATTGAGTCATTCATAATTATTCCCTTCTGTTTATATGTGTTAATAGTATTGTTTGTTTTATCGCTTGTACTGCAGCTTAATATTAGTAATGATAAGAGCGTTATTACCGAAACTTTTTTCATTTTGTTTTCCTTTCAAAACTATACCAAATAAATTAGTATAAGCGTTGCGCCTAACGCGCCGCCAAATAATTTAGCATGTGCTATTTGCGGGAAAATCCGACTATAAGCTGTCGCGGACCATTCCGCGACATAATTTCTTTTTCGTCATGGTAGAACCATGACGACTGGAGAAACCTCACGAATGCAAGGTGCGATCTTGCTGTCGGCTTGAGCAGCATAGTATACACCATTACTGATCTACCAAAGAATAAAAGAATAATTTCTTTTGAATTCCGTTTTTCTCTTCTTTCAATTTAAATCTTGCATCATTTTTTGAAAAGGTTTTAGGTTCTATGTTTATAAAATCACCTTCATATCTTGGATAATCAAAAAATGCAATTACTTCTCTTTCTTTAGTAAATACCAATAAGTTAGATATCTCATCATTTAGTACCGATGTTTTTTCCGCGTCTTTCCAATGAAATCCAAGTCTTTTATCTATTTCTGATGTTGATGTATAAGGTGTAAAGATATATAATGTATCCCATTCGAAATGAGTTATCTTATAAAAAGAAATTGTACCATTCTGTTTATACTTTATTGAATCTGTAATTTCTATTAAATGTTCTTTAACCCTTCTCGAATTATCATCTATCAAAGAATCAGAATTATCACACTGATAAAGTATAAGGGTGAGCATAGAAAAAATTATCAATGGAAATATTCTTTTCATCATTATTCTTTTATTTTGCTGTATAATGGCGTTGCGTTTAGCCCGCCGCCCATAACAGCAAAGACAGAATTTCAACGCAACTTTATTTATAAAATCACTTTTGTTTTGCAATCATACTTTTAAGAACAACTTACTCTGAAAAGCCAAACCCAATAATCTTTTCTACGACCGATTCGAAGAAGTAGGCGGGCTGAGTCGCTCGTATATTGCTATTATTCGTACGGATTACGTGATAGAGCAAATACCATATGATATATGGTATCAATTAATTCATTATCCAAACCATTTCTCGCATCAAGGATTTGATAATTACCAATAAAATGATTTTCATAATCGATAAAATCACCTTCGATAAGTACAGGAATTATTTTCATGTTATCAGTAAAATTTTTTCTTAATGCTTGTTCTAACTCTGGTTTTGAAATTGGACCATTTAAATAATCTTTTGATAAAATTGGAATAAAGACTTGGCATTTGATTATTAGATCAATTAATTGTTGAATCCAACTGCCAGATGATAAATCTATTTTATCCATGCGAGGGGTGAAAATATTTTTGTTATTATAATCTCCAAGCAAATGGAATAAGCTAATAGCAGATTCATAGTTATTTGATCTGTACGAAATGAATAGTTCCTTCTTCTTTTTTGTATTTATTTTTATCTGCGAGTCTTCAAAAGAAAAAGAATTATAGAATAGTTTGTACATTTCCTCATTAACATATTTGTGGATATCTACAATAATTTGCTGGATATGTTTTGGAATTTTATCCATTGACAATAGTAATTCGCCATCTTCCTTAGCATAATGACTGAATTCATATGAATATTGAATATTATTTATATCAAATGGGTTTACAGAATCTTCAGAAAGATAATTTGCAAGTATAAATTTGGGAAATATTTTTTTACCGGCAATTACTAAATGCTTCTCTTTGTCAGCCAATAAGGAGATATAGTAGTTCACCAGTATATCTAATTTATCCTTGAGAGTATTCTCCGGACAAGCGAATAATTCAAGTCGGCTTTTTATTTCATCTAGCATAGAATAACTAAGATCTGAATCTTGAATGTCAACAACTAGCCCACGAAGTTGATTCGGTTGAAAATAATAGATCCATTTAGTTCTTATTTCCATATCTCTCAGCAATATAACAATTACTTATCCCGATTGACCGTTGCACATATCTACCGGCTTTTATTTACTCAAAAGAAAATCTATTTGCGGTTACAGTTTAATCAATCAGAAAGTAATGACGAATTAATTTATTTTTCTTTCCACTCTTCGTTCTACACTCTACGTTCCCGCTTCGACTCGCGTCTTCAGCGAGGCGAGCTTCATTCGTACTCCCTTCAGTTCTTCACAAGTCTAGAATGGAACCTCTTTTCTAAATTCAACATAGCTTTGTGAAGAAAAAGAAGCAAGACTAAAACACAGCAGCCAAATAATCTAGCATCAAGCATCCGGTATCCAGAATCTTTTCAAATCCCAATTCCAAATTCCTAAATCCAAAATTATTTAATGCTTTTTGAACTTCACTTACTCCGACCCCGTTATCTATGTTAGACTTGTCCTGAAGTATTGAAGGATAGAATTCATCTAACATTATTGTTAAATTTATACCGGCAAAAGAAAATTTTTAGCGTCATTACAAGTCAAGCAAATCTTATTTACCGCCGTAATGGTGGATGTCGCATAATTAATATTTTGTTAATAAATAGCCCGCGGATGACGCAGATTTAACGGATGCTTCGGTACACTCAGCACAGGTTTGCACTGATATATTTTTGATTCATTAATTATGCAACATTCACTAATGGCATTTCACGCAAAGAATAGAAACAGAGGATCAATAAAATGAGTGAAAACAGTAACAACGGTTTTTCCGAACTAGATGAACTTGAACTGAAAGAGTGGCTGGAATCCCTTGAGTATGTGCTGCAATCGGGCGGACCGGAAAAAGTAAAAGAACTTTTACACAACTTAGATACTTACGCGCAAGAAGCGGGAGTAGAACTTCCGTTTACTGCTAACACACCGCATATAAACACAATTCCAAAATCAGCTCAGCCGCCGTTTCCTGGTGGAAGAGAAATTGAGCGCCGCATAAAAAGTTTAATCCGCTGGAACGCAATGGCAATGGTAGTGCGCGCCAACAAAGAAGAAAACGGAATTGGCGGACACATTTCTACATACGCGTCTGCGGCAACTTTGTATGAAATTGGCTTTAACCATTTCTTCCGAGGCAAAGACAGCAATCACGATGGCGACATAGTTTATTTTCAAGGACATGCGGCGCCGGGAATTTACGCGCGCGCATTTCTTGAAGGAAGAATTACCAAAGAGCAGCTCAAAAATTTTAGAAGAGAATTAAAACCGGGCGGCGGACTTTCTTCTTATCCGCATCCTTGGCTAATGCCGGACTTCTGGGAATTCCCAACTGTATCAATGGGACTCGGACCAATACAAGCAATTTACCAAGCTCGCTTTAACCGTTACTTAGAAGACCGTGGTTTGAAGAAACCGAGCGATCAAAAAGTTTGGGCGTTCTTAGGCGATGGTGAAACCGACGAACCGGAAGCACTCGGCGCGATTTCACTTGCCGCACGCGAAAAATTAGACAACTTAATTTTTGTTATTAACTGTAATCTTCAACGTTTGGATGGACCGGTTCGCGGCAATGGCAATATTGTTCAAGAATTGGAATCTGTATTCCGCGGCGCCGGATGGAATGTTATAAAAGTAATCTGGGGCGGCGATTGGGATCCGCTTCTTGAAGCTGATAAATCCGGTACTCTGTTAAAGAGAATGAATGAAGGATGTGACGGAGAATCTCAGAACTATGTTACTCGCGGCGGTAAATATGTGCGCGAACATTTCTTCAACAAATATCCCGAGCTTGCTAAGCTGGTAGAAAAATATACTGATGAGCAATTAGAGAAAATGAAACGGGGCGGTCACGATCCGGAAAAAGTTTACGCGGCTTACAAAGCGGCTGTTGAACATAAAGACGCGCCAACGGTAATCTTAGCTAAGACGGTTAAAGGTTACGGACTTGGTGAAGCCGGCGAAGGAAAGAATATTACTCACTCTCAGAAAAAATTAAATGAAGATGAGTTAAAAGAATTTAGAACACGTTTCTCAATTCCAATCAGCGATGAAGATACTTCCAAGATGCCTTTTTACAGACCGGGTGAAGACTCCGCAGAAATTCGTTATATAAAAGAAAGAAGAAAAGCGCTTGGCGGTTACATTCCTAAGCGTGTTGTAAAGTCCGCGCCGCTAAAAACACCAAGCGAAGAACTCTTTCAAGAATTTTATACCGGAACAGGCGAGCGCGAAGTTTCCACAACAATGGTTTTCGTTCGCATACTTGCAAAACTTTTGAAGGATAAAGAAATCGGTCACTTGATTGTTCCAATCGTACCCGATGAAGCGCGTACGTTTGGTATGGAATCACTTTTTAGACAAGTTGGAATTTACGCTCACACCGGACAGCTTTACGAGCCGGTTGATAAAGATATTTTCTTGTATTACAAAGAAGCTAAGAATGGACAAATTCTTGAAGAGGGAATTACTGAAGCCGGTTCAATGTCCTCATTCATTGCTGCGGGCACAGCTTACGCAGTTCATGGTGTAAACACAATTCCTTTCTTTACACTTTATTCTATGTTTGGAATGCAGCGCGTTGGCGATCTTGTCTGGCTCGCCGGAGATATCCGTACAAAAGGATTTTTCCTTGGCGCAACTGCTGGTAGAACAACTCTCGCCGGTGAAGGTTTGCAGCATCAAGACGGCAACTCTCACTTGCTTGCTTATCCGGTTCCAAATTTAGTTGCTTACGATCCTGCCTTCGCTTACGAGCTTGCAGTAATCATCCGCGATGGAATTTACCGCATGTATGAAAAACAAGAGAACGTTTTCTATTACATTACAATTATGAATGAAAACTACGCTCAGCCTAACATGCCTGAAGGTGCAAAAGAAGGAATCTTAAAAGGTATGTACAAATTCAGAACGAGCGAATTGAAAAACGCGAAAGCGAAAGCTCAGCTTCTCGGCAGCGGTACAATTCTAAATGAAGTTATTAAAGCGGCAGACATTTTAGAGAAAGATTACAAAGTTGCTTCCAACATCTGGAGCGTTACAAGCTACAAGAACTTGCATCTTGATGCTCAGGAAACCGAAAGATGGAATATGTTTAATCCGGATAAAGAAGCTAAAGTGCCTTACATTGCGGAAGTTACAAAAGGTGAAGAGGGCGTTTATGTTGCCGCTTCCGATTATGTTCAGCTTAGCAGCGATGCAATGGCTAAGTGGCTTCCGGGTCCGCTTCATTCTCTGGGTACATTTGGTTTTGGAAGAAGCGAAGGAAGAACATCTTTGCGCGATTTCTTTGAAGTAGATGCAAAGCATATTGTTTACGCTACTTTGTATTCTTTGATGAGAGAAGGCAAAATTAAAGCTGATGTTGTGAAGAAAGCTCTGAAGGAATTGGAAATAAATCCGGAAAAATTAAATCCGGCAAAAGCGTAGCTACTGAGCGAAGCGAAGTATCTCTAACAAAATGAATTTGAGATTCTCCCGAAGGAGACTGTCGCATAATTAATTATTTAAACAGAAATAGCACGCGGATGACGCAGATTTAACGGATGCTTCGGTACACTCAGCACAGGTTTACACTGATACGTTTTTGATTCATTAATTATGCGACATCTACCGAAGGGATGCCTTCGGCATTCTCCCGCAAAAATCGCGGGATCAGAATTAAATAAGGAAAAAAACATGATAGTAGATTTTAGATTACCGCTTTTAGGCGATAACATAAGCTCGGCAGATGTGATCAAGGTTCACGTTAAAGAAGGCGATAAAGTTGAAGTTGATCAGGTTGTGGTTGAGATTGAAACTGACAAAGCTACGGTAGAAGTGCCAACTGACATTGCCGGAATTGTAAAACAAGTTTACGTAAAAGAAGGTACCAAAGCTGCAATTGGCGAGCCGGTTATTTCGGTTGAAGTAGGCGGAGAAGCCGTAAAGGAAGTGAAGAGTGAAGAAGTAAGAGCGAAGAACGAAGTACAAAGTGAGAAGGAAGAAGTAAAAACATCTAACGACTCTGTACTATCTACTAAGGATTATTTGTTTACTATTCCAACACTCGGCGAAAATATTACGTCCGCTCAAATCACAAAAGTTCTTCTCAAAGTTGGTGATAAAGTTGAGGTTGACCAAGTGGTTCTCGAAATTGAAACCGACAAAGCCACAGTGGAAGTTCCATCCGAAGTAAGCGGCGTAGTTAAAGAAGTTAATGTTAAAGATGGCGATAAAGTTACAATTGGTTCAGTAGCGCTAGTGATTGAAACAAGCGGGAAGAAAGCAATTGAGAATTCGAAACCTGTCCGCAATCAGTCTGGCGGATTGAGAATTGAGAATGAAAAGCCAAAGAGTGAAACTGAGATTAAGCCAGCGCAACTCTCAACTAACAACTCTCAACTTTCAACCGTAAAAGAACACACTCACATGCCGCAGATTTTAACTCTTCCGCGAGACATTGTAAAAATTGTTGTTCCGGCGGCTCCTTCTGTTAGAAGATTCGCACGTGAGATTGGTGTTGAGATTAATAATGTACGGGGCAGCGGTCCAAGCGGAAGAATTTCTGTTGAAGATGTTAAAGCATTTGCGAAAGCACTGAATCAACAGTTGCAGCAGGGCGGAGCTGTTGGATGTGCTGTTGTTGGAGTTCCAAGAGAAACATTGCCGGACTTTTCAAAGTGGGGCGATATTGACCGACAGCCGATGAGCAATATTCGCCGCAAGACAGCAGAGCATTTATCATACGCTTGGGCAACTGTTCCTCATGTAACGCAATTTGATAAAGCTGATATAACAGAGCTTGAGAAAATCCGCAAGCAATTTGGCAAGCAAGTAGAAGCTGCCGGCGGCAAATTAACCGTTACCGGAATTCTTCTTAAAGTTATTGCAAGCGCAATGAAAGTTTATCCTCAGTTCAACAGCAGTGTTGATATGGAGAAAAACGAAATCATCTATAAAAAATATCTAAACATTGGTGTAGCGGTTGATACCGAAAAAGGTTTGCTCGTTCCGGTAATTAAAGATGTTGATAAGAAAAACATAACTCAGATAAGTGTTGATCTTGCGGAAGTTTCTAAAAAAGCACGCGATAAAAAACTTGGCTTAGATGATATGCAAGGCGGATGCTTTACAATTTCAAATCTTGGCGGAATCGGCGGAACGTATTTCACTCCAATTGTAAACACACCGGAAGTTGCAATACTTGGTGTTTCGAAATCATCTTACGAGCCGGTTTATATTGATGGCGAATTCAAACCAAGATTGATGATGCCCCTTTCACTTTCCTACGACCACAGAATTATTGATGGCGCGGATGCTATTCGTTTCTTACGCTGGGTTGTTAACGCCCTGGAAAATCCGTTTTTAATGTCGCTATAGCAGTGAGTAAATAATTGATTTTAATAAAGGCTGTATAAAAAGTAATTTTTTATCATAAGATAACCCGCGGATGACGCGCTTGCCTCGTTGCGCAGTCGAAGCGGGGATTTAACCGATGCTTCGATAACTCAACACAGGTTTTCGCAGATTGTTTTAGGGCAGTTCGAAAATTTGCTTTAATAAAAATTTAATGCAGAGCTCGCAAAGAAAACGCAAAGTCCGCTAAGGATGCTGATATTTTTAGAACTGCCCTTATTGAATAAATCCGTTTGAGACTGCCTTTGCTTTTATCTCAGTTATAAGCCGAGTTTAATGCCCAGCGTTCCGGAGAATGAATCAGCGCCATTATACATTACATTTCCATCTAAATAAAAATTGCTAATAATGTTTGTCGAAGCACCGATGCCAATCTTACTTCTATTATAAAATCCGGAAGCCATTTTTTCAACAGAGTTATTCTGAACGGAATTAATTAAGCCACCATTCTTACTATAAGTGTTAAATGACCGATTAACTTTATAATCACTTGAATAATCATACTCGATGCCGTAAGTATATACCAGATAAGGTGAAATTGCCCAATCGAATGGTGAATATTTTACTGCAATATTTAATGACAAACGATTATAAGGGCTGTATTCTTCCCTTATTGTTTCAAGGGTAGATATTTCGTTATTGTCTGAAAAATATGACCTTGAATTGTTCTGTAAACGAACCGAACCTATGCCGCCATTTAAGGAAATAGAAAAATGTTCATTAAGCTTTCTTTCAAGAGATAGCGTGACAAAATTGTTATCAATGCGGTGATTAAAATTAAGGACGCTATAATTTAATCCTACAAACCAATTGTGGGATTGTTGAACAGAATTATTTTCTTGCGCAAAAATGGAATGAAATGAAAAAAGTATTATTAGAAGCGCTGTTCTTGTTTTCATGTGAACCCCTATGATGTTTTGAAATTGCTTGCCGGCGGGTTTTCTACAAAACAAGGACAGCTTTAGTTCCTTATCACATACAAGAACAAAAACAAAATTATAATTGTGAGCAATCTCAAAAATTGAGAATCGAGGTTCGCATATTTTTGCTCTCATAAGTTCATTAATTATTATGGAGGAAGTATGAAATACACAAAATCATTATTGGGTGCTGTTCTCATTGTTTCAATTCTCGCATCCGGCTGCGGAGCGAGCAAAGCTGTTCAAGGCGGCGCTATTGGAGTTGCAGCAGGTGGCGTCCTTGGCGGCGTAATTGGTAAAGCTGCCGGCAACACAACATTAGGAGCAATTATCGGCGCGGCTGTTGGTGGAACAGCGGGCGCTTTAATTGGTCATCATATGGATAAGCAAGCAGAAGAAATGCAGAAAGATATTGACAACGCAAAAGTTGAAAGAGTAGGAGAGGGAATTAAAATTACTTTCGACAGCGGAATTCTTTTTGCAACAAACTCATCTAAGCTTGAAGCTCAGGCAAAAGTTAATATTGATAAGCTTGCAAAAATTCTCAACAAATATCCGGATACAAATATTTTTGTAGCCGGACACACAGACATTACCGGAAAATTGGAAATGAACATGAAGCTTTCCGAGCAGAGAGCTAAATCAGTTGTAGATTACGCAACAAGCCTTGGTGTCTCTACATCAAGATTTTCTATGCAAGGTCTTGGACCAAATGAACCGGTTGCTACCAACGATACACCGGAAGGCAGACAAGCTAACCGCCGCGTTGAAGTTGCAGTGTTCGCTAATGAAAAATTAAAAGAAGCTGCTGAAAAAGGAATGCTCAAATAATTTTAGTAGGTTGACTAAAGTTTGCTGCTTTAGTCAACCTTAATAAAAAAGAACTATGGATTACTGTTATTTGTTGCACCGGTCTTTGCAGCCAGCTCGTTATTCTCTTTCTTAATTTCCATTTGATTTCTAAACAGGTAACTGCCCTGACTAATTCCCATTAATAAAATTAATTCATCCGGTACCGACCATAATTTTCCTTCAACAGAACTTTTGTAGATGAACAATATCAGCGTGGCGATAGTCCAAAATAAAAATTGAGATTTAGCCATGGTGGGATATTCTTTTCCTTCAACAGTAATGGTGATTAAAGATGATAAACTTGAAAAGAGACTTTTCTTTTTAACCTGTTGAACTGTTGAATTCTTTCCAAGTACATCTTTAATTCCTTCCAACACCTGAGATTGAAAATGACCGGCTGCACTTGTAGCCGCAGATAATCCCATTAGTATTACCAGCGAAGTTGGAATTGAGGGTACGGTTAAATGCATCAAGCCAAATGCGAACACCATGCCTCCGACCGAAACTGTCCACAGCGCCATTTGAACAAGAGGAAGGGATAATTCCGTCTCACTAATTCTCATTACATCAAGAGGATTGCTTTTAGCTTTATACTCAAGAAATATAATTATGATAAAAAAGCCGACTAAGAATGTTGCCGTCCAAAAAACTCCGCCGGTGCCGTTTCCTATATAAACTTCTTTATCACTTATAACTTGTGAGTATTTGATCGAGAGTTTGTTATCTGCCGAAGTATCTACTTTTGAAACCCAGGTTACTACAGGTAGTACCCTTACACCCGAAGAATAAATGGGAATTATTAAACTGTCCAAATCAAACAGCATCAATGTTCCTTTGGCAGAAAGCTGTTTATTTCCAACAGACTTCGCAATTGTTTGATCGGGCGCTGATTCAAAAGGAGAAAAAGATGGACCTTTGCATAAAATGTTGCTGCTAATCCTTCTTGTTTTTTGATCAATGGCAACTAAGCAGAGTACCGGATTCTTCTCTTTTGTAATAGTGGCATTCTCAACAAACACCATTACCGGATGAGATCTTAACTGTCCATCATCCATAAGAAGTATTGGCTTACCCGCAGTATCTTGAGCATTAACAGAGTTTACGATCAGTAAAAAGGAAACAAAAGCAATTATTTTTTTCACGGTTCTTCACCTCCTTATTAAAGTAACTAATTTTATTCCGGAGTTGCAAAACGGAAATTAAGAGAACTGCTGGAAACGAATTTACTCCCATCTTTTTTAATTAGCCCAAGTGAAATATCCGCCCATACACCATTCGTTACATTGTATTCATAACCAATGTTAAGCGAATAAGAGGGAAACATTTCTGAAGCTACTTTTATATCTGCCTCCAAAAACAATTTTTGATTGTTCGTTCCGTAATAGCCTCTAACGCCAAGACTACCTTCGGATTTTTTTAACTCGTCTTTATCATTTTTGGATACACCGCCGTTTAATCCGGCAATAATCTGTCCCTCCTTTCCAAGCGGTAGTGCAGCGGAAAACCAAAATTGGTAACTGTTTACGGATAAACTCTTTGCTAGCGAATCTCCGGAGAGTGCTGAAGTTGCAAATCCCATTTCGACAATCGGGGCGTTCCAGTTCTTTTCTTTTACACTATCACGAAGGGCATTAATTTTTTTAGATATGTAATCTTTCTTTGCCTCCATACATTCATCCAATAAGATGCTAAAGTTATCGTCTGCAATTTTATCGGCTAATTCGTCCGCACAAGAAGAGTTTAAGTCATCGCTAGTTTTGCCGATCTTAATTAGTTTTTCTTCATAGTTAGTATTTAGCCTCAAATCTGTATCATCATACAAAGTGAGTCTAACTCCAAGACCAATGTGTTTAGCAGAGTTCTCCATAGTCTTTGTTGCGAAAGAAATTCTAGCGCGATAGCAGAGGGGATTTTTTTTATAGTTATCAAGCGAGTTAGCTAAAAGCAAGCCCGGCGAGATTTCTAAAGCATAATTATCGGGTATTTTTCCACCTTTGAATAAATTGGCTACAGTAACAGCAACTTCTCTTGAACTAGTTGGTCTTAAAACAGTAGAAGGATCAGTTTGCAGTATTTTGAATGCGGGTGCATCGGGTACTGCATAATCTGCTTTCGCTTTCTTCAAAAAGTCAACCGGATTAACTTGCGGAAAAAGGTTTACCCACGTAGCAAAAAATAGTAAACATAGTAGTGCCTTCGTGTTTTTAACAAGTTTCATGTCGCTCTCCGGACTAAATTGTTTTTAAGATTGCAACAAGAGCACCACTCTGAAGATTCTCGCCGGGTGCGATTGACCTAATGCCCGAACTTAAAATCCCATCGTCTATTAATTTACCGTTTTGCTTAAATAATGCTCTAACTTCGTACTTACCTCCTTCTCCGGTTTGATCAATGACAGTGAAAAAAATCCAGACAGTTTTGCCATCTGACTTTTTTGCAATACCGATCACATATTTGTCTTCTTCATCATTGGAATTGTCGCCGGACTTACTAAAGATCACCTGGTTGCTGTTCTTTTCTCGCACTTGAATCTTGTAGGTACATAAAAGCAATGTGTCAAACTCCAACTCAACTGTAATTGCAGCATCGTTGGGAAGAATGTTAACGAGCTTCTTAACTACTACAGCCATTTTTCTCCTCCTGTTTGTTAGTTTCCCGTCATCAAAGACGGTGGCTTACTAATTTCTTTTTCTATCAAAGAGAATGCTACTCCTTGTAATCCAATTCCATTGGCGGCTGCCATTTATCTTTTGTAACGCCGGGAACGCTTCTGCCCCAGGTGTTGCCGTGATAATCTTTTCTTCCGGTAAAATGCCTAACAATTAAGCGGTGAATCATGTTCATATTGGGAATCATTCCATGAAAACCGGCAGCTTTGGAAATAATTTTGTCCTGAAATTCCCAGTAACCAAAATCATCCGGTGTAACGCAAACAAGATTTTCCGGTTTTAGAAAACTTGGTACAGCTCCTTCAAACGGAACGGTGCCGTCACCGGTTAATTTTTTCTCTTCAACATTATTGCTATCCCATTTATTGCTTCTATCGGATGAACTAAATTCAAAATCGGGACCTTTGGGAGTGGTAACAATCTTTAACCTAACTCTTGTTTCCGTATTAACGCCAACAACTGCAAGCCAATCGTTGCTAGATAGACCGGCATTCTTTAGTGTAAACGATTCAACTTTATCTCTATGTTTTGACGCTGATGATAAAAGAGCGTTAAATAATTCTTCCGCTTGCTGTTTTGGATTTTTGCTATTCACAGCATAAAGCCGGATATATTCTTCCAGCGTTTGATAAATACTCCGCTGCCATAATGAAGGATCGTACAAGTTTTTCTGAGGCAGTTTGGGATCTATTTTTAATCCCGGGCAAGAAGGAAGTAAATGATACAAAGCCGGTGTAACGCGGGCTGATTCTCTTTCACGCGAACTTGGCGACGACACTCCCAAATTTGCTGTCCCGGTGGTTACTTTTATCACTGCTTCGTAAGAGCCTTTGAATGGTGTTGCGAGCGTTACAACTTTTGCTACCTTGCAGTTTTTTCCGGCGGACTGCATGTAACCGGCAATTACTAAGCCGCCCATTGAATGACCAACCAGATTAACTTTTGAATTTTCTGTGTAACCATCCTTTACGTAATTGCGCATCAGCTTGGTGCGCTCAATTACTTCATCAATAAAAAGTGCAAGCTGCTCTTCAATTAAATCTAACGGCTGCCGCCAATCGTAAGCAAAAGGATAAACCGGAACCGGCTTATCTTCCTTCTCGCGTAAGTTGTAACGGAGTTCTTCAGCCAGTTCATTGTATGCGATAGACATAATATTATCGGGCTGAATGCGTGCCGGCTCATTAACTTCATACCGGCAGTTATCCGGGTGAAGCGAAATTCTTGTGTAATCTTTTGAGAGAACAGACCAAACTGTTTCTGGAGAGATTGGGTATTCATCTCTTAGGTTTGTTGCTGTAATGCCTGGAACAATAATAACCGGATTAGGAAGTGCCATAGCAAAGCCTCCTTATTATGGTTGGAAGGATTTAGAATATATGTTTTGAATAACTGGAATTTGTAACTAGCTTTTAAGTAAATCTACAAACCGTTTTACCACCCGGGAATTCTTGAGAAATTGAAACAATGATACTAGTTAAAGAACTCGAATTAAAAAATCATGTTACGCACGAAATAATTTTTTGCCACAAAGTCTCCAAGGCACAAAGGAAAAATTCAAAATTTACTTGCTTATTCAAAATTTCTTAGTGCCTTGGTGTCTTAGTGGCGAAGTTATTTGAGTTAATGCGTAACATGAGTTAAAAATTTATGTTCGTGCTGTTAATGAGCTTGCAAGAACGTTTTCGTTTTTTGATATTTTCTAAAACTTGATGATTAAAAATTGTGTCTGGATTTGCCGTTGCAGAATGAAAGGAATAGTAAGTCATTGCATCAATAACAATTCTTAAAGGAATTCGGTTTTCATTATCAACTTCCATTTCAAGCACCCCTTACAAATTCGTGGAATAGGAAGTAGAGTATGTTTCTTTGTAAACAACTTAAATAATAAGGGTAGTTTAGTCAATAAAATTGTAACTGTTATATAGAGCCGCATTATTTGTTGTCAATAATTTTGCCAAGATATGTTTTTGTAAAGACGCCATACCCGTCAAGACTCGGTCTTGCCGAGGCTGATATGGCGTCTCTACGTTAATAACATTGACTATGTCCGCCACAAGTAACTCATCTTAAAGAAAAATCCACGCTGAACTTCGTTGAATGAATTGCTGGCTAAGTATCTGTTTTGCGGCTCATCCCATTCGGTTTTATTATACAAAGAGCCGTAACCCAAATGCATTACTGTTCCGGGAACGTATGTGAATGAAACAAGAAAATCCGTAAGCAATTGTTTCTTGAACTTATTGTACTCGGCAATTCCTCTGAAGAATAAATATTTGTTTACCTGATAAGTCAACCGCTCGCGAATTATGGAATACTCGTAAATCAGTTCATCGTTAGCAGCACGGCGGAAGTCGGAGAATATGAAGCTAGTATATGGCTCCATGTTTTGGGTAGGCTGAAAGTTAGTGTAGCAGTAATTCTATTTGAGTAGCCTTGCTAGGGAGAGGAGGAGGAATAGATAGACTGCATTCTTCTATGAGTAATATTCGAAGCGAGCTCTTTTGTTAACTGTCCGCCGAATGAAACCGCGTCGCCGCCAACCACAGTTACAAAACCTACAACTATGCCAATTGCTGCAATTTCTATTGCAACTATACCAACAATATCTTTAACTGCATCTGGTTCATTTACAACTTGCATTTGCTAGAACAGATTTTTTCACTTAACTGCCTAATCTAAGCACAATTTCCCGGTAGTTTGACTTGCGGCTTGTCCAGATTACAATCTTATTCGTTCCTTATTTTTCTTTCCGGCAGTTTTTCCGGCAAAGTTGCCGGTATTATTGCCGGAATCAGATTTTATATATTTATAAAAATTCTTTCCGGCAACTTCAAGTGTGATATTGCCGGTATTTATGCCGGAATCAATTAATAACAACATATTTTGTAGCCTTACCCTCACCCTCAACCCTTAATAAACCTAAATCGACCATTTTCTTTAGATGATTACGTGCGGTTCTTTCAGAAACATCCAGTACTTTCAAATACTCCGAAGAAGTAATGCTGCCTTGAATCCTGATCGTCTCATAACCTTCCTTTTCTTTTGGGTTAAGATCTTTCACTTTATCTTGAATTTCAATTGAAGAAGATTTGGCCCCGGTCTTAGTGTAAATAGTTGTAACAAAATATTGTCCGTCCATCCTAAAAGTTGGCTTTGGCAATTGCCGTACTTCTGAAAGTTTTTTTAGTTCTTTCATACCTAAACCTAATTCTTCAATAACACTAATCTCATTAAATAGGTAAGCTATTTTAGGGTTACGGCTCTCCGGCGGAACATTATAGTTATTGAACTTCTCAATTGGGTGGATCGGTTTACCGGGACTAAAAATTTCAACGCGGTCTTCGTAAATATAAACTTTTATTGTAGTACCTGTAATTGTGTAATCTCTGTGAGCAATTGCATTGTTTATAGTTTCACGAATTACCTCAATTGGCACATCGTAATACTCTTCCCTTTGCATTGTTTTTCGAGAAATATGCTTTGGATATATAAGATCGAGATACTTTTGAATCTTCTGAGGTTGCAGTAGGACCGGTCCATCAAAATTTTCTGTTATATCGTCTGCCCCGGGTTGGTTGATAAAAAATTGAACTCTGGCTTGCGTAAATATGAGTTGAGGGTTCTTGCCAAACAATAATAATCCAAGTCCAGTTGGCTTAGTAATGTTTGTTTTTATATTGGTTTCTATAAGGTTAAGTTGAAGTAAGTATTTGTTAAAATCTTTCGAACCCACTTTATAATTAAGTTCTGCACGGTTGATCAGTTCTTCTTGAGCTTCTAATGAAAAATCATCAAGCGTGACATTTTGTATGGCATTATCAAGAGGGTCGGAACTTTCTTTAATTTCACCTTCGAGTACTTTTTTAGCCTCAGCTTCAGCATATTTTATAAAATCTTTATTTTCTTTTCTAATTTCTTCAGCCAGATCGGCATCAAAAAATTCCAAATCAATTTTATGTTTATGAAGAATCTTTATTCCCTCACCGGCAACCGAAGGGTGCGGGTCTTGAATGCCTATGTAAATTTTTTTTATCCGTGCATTAACTGTTCTGTTTACACAAGCACTTTTGGGTTGATTTCTTTCAACACACGGTTCTAGGGTAGTATAAAGGATATAATCAGTTAAGGGTAAATTTCTTTGTTTTTTATCTAGAAGAATAAATTCAGCGTGATCCCCAGAACGAATTTCTCCTCTGTATGCTACATCAATTAATTCACGACCATCTGGAGAAACGAGTACAGCCCCGACTTTGGGGTCGGGTTTATCATCGTGTTCAGAAATGGATTTCTTCATTTCTTCAACTGCCATCTCCATAAATTCTCGATGTGTAAAAATCTTTTTTTGTTTACCCATTATAATCTCACAAGATTTCTTCTAGAGAATCTGATGTTTCTTCTTCAAGTTTTAAAATATCTATTCTTATTTCTTCATGAATAAGTAAAAGTTTTTATTTTAAGAATCAAGTACAATTATATGAACTTTAAGTTTTATGATCTTAATGCAAGATTTAATCATAGATGTGGCATATTTTTGTAAAGACGCCATATATGGCGTCTTTACATTATTATAAGAAGAACTACGTCCTCCACAAATAACTCATCTTAAAGAAAAATCCACGCTGAACTTCGTTGAATGAATCGCTGGCTAAGTATCTGTTTTGCGGCTCATCCCATTCGGTTTTATTATACAAAGAGCCGTAACCCAAATGCATAACTGTCCCAGGCACGTAAGTGAATGAAACAAGAAAATCCGTAAGCAATTGTTTCTTGAACTTATTGTACTCGGCAATTCCCCTGAAGAATAAATATTTGTTTACTTGATATGTTAACCGCTCGCGAATGATTGGATATTCATAAATCAATTCGTCATTGGCTGAGCGGCGGAAATCCGAAAACACAAAGCTTGTGTATGATTCAATATTCTGCGTGGGGCGTAAAGTCATTGTCGCCGTTAGTCTATTTGAATAGCCTTGATATGGTGAAGATGAATAATAAATTGACTGCATTCTTCTGTACGTAATGTTTGAAGAGAGCTGTCTTGTAAACTGTCCGCCGAATGAAACAGCAAAACCACCGGTGTTAAATTTTTCTCTTTCAAAGATTTCCGTCGCGTAGATAAATTTAATCTTAGCCGAAAGAGAACCAAACATAAACGCCTGAGCAGATACATGATTGAACGTTTCCCATTTCTCACTTGGCATATCTTTCAACTGAGCTGAGAATGCTTCCAAATCAATTCTGGAAATGAATGATGAAGTTGGAAATAGTTTTGGTCTTACCAAACCGGTTAAAGACAAAGCACCGTTTCGAGTTAAATAGCCGGTTTCAACAAAGAAGTCTTGTGAGATATTTTTGAAGGAGAAATCATAATACAAATCCCGTGAATCCATTGCGTAGCGAAGACTTAACACAGAGCCGTCTTTGGCTTTATCAATCCCGGAATATTTAGTGTTGGAAAAAATGCCATTCCATTCTAAAGTGCTTGATTGAGTAACGCGGAAAATTCCATCAACAGCCGCAACTCTATTGAAATTATTTTTTGTTTCCCTTCCGGTATAAATAGCGCCAACGTAACTATCTTCTGAAAGAGTTCTCTTGAAGCGAAGTATTGGAAAGCTAGCATACTTGCCGTCAATATCATTCGGCAATTCATCCATAGAAAAAAGCGCGGCGAGTGTATTTTTAGTTCCAAGCTTGCCGGAAAGTTTTAAACCCGTTAGCGGATTAACAATTGTTCTTGTGTGCACCAAAGTCCCAAGCGGATCCACTTCGGAAGTTCCTAATCCGGCTACGTTAAAAATTTCGCTTCCTTCTAAAAAAAATGGACGCTTCTCCGCAAAAAATAATGAGTAGCGTAAGTTAACATCAACTTGTCCGGCATCGGATTCAACTTGGCTAAAATCGGGATTGTAAGTCGCATCGAGAATTAAATCAGAAGTGATTCCATACTTTGCGGTTAAGCTCAAATCGCCTTTGTTTTCCGTGCGTGTAAGTTCATTCTTATTCCTAGCGTATTTATTACTGTAGGTAAATGCCGGCAGCAGTTCGAACAAAGTATAATGTTCCAAATCTCTGTATTCAAGCGGCGTCATCTGCATAAGAAAAGCCATTCCCAATTTCGGATCAAGTTCCGGGAAGGATGAATGCTCAATCATTCGGCTAACGTAGCGCTCAAAGAAGATTGACATTGTTACCGGGTTAGCATCCGAGTAACGAATGCTTTTTAGCGGAATTGAAATTTCAATTGAGTAACCGTCCGGCAGCATTTGTCCCGCGCTGTACCAAACAAAGTCCGCGCTAAAATCTTCAATGCCCGTTGCGTAACGGCTGTCGGTTTGTATTCCATTTGGATTGATATAAAAAGCGTACAATGATTGCTGATCGAAAAAAGAATCGAGATTAATGCACACCCAATCATCCGGACGGATATTGTCTCTACTGTTTACTGATGTTTTAATTTTATCCGGCTCGGTATCGTAGCATCGGAAAGCAAAGTATAGATTCTCGCTGTCGTAACCGGCGTAAGCAACAGTTTTTTGTGATCCATCTTTTCCAAAATCCGGCGAGAAAGTTTTGAAAGTTGAAATGGATAAAACATTTTTCCATTCGGCATCTTCCAACTTTCCATCAATTGTTGGCGGAGTTGATATTCGCGTGGGTTTAAGTGCTTCCCCCGCAAAATTTATTGTTGTGATGAAAAGAAGCAAGAATATCTTTCTCATTATGAATCCGCTATTTGGATGAATTAGTTTTTAGTTCATTAATAAATTGCGCGTCAATCCAGTACATTGTGTTACTTCCGTTGCCCGGCGAGTTGTGAATTTTCTGAAGCCAATCATAACTAAAATTTTCATTTTCTTTGAAAAGATTTTCATCCGGCTTCATAGACATAAAGAAGAAGTATTTTCCATCGCGGGTTACATATGGCGAATACTCATTGAACTTAGAGTTTATTTTGTCACCCATATTTATTGGATTTTGCCATGTGTCGTCAGAGTTTCTGAAGACAATATAATAATCAGCGGCGCCTTTTCCATCCTTAGCTCTAAACACGCTAACTATTATATATTTTTCTTCCGGATCAATAAAAGCGTTAAATCTATCAGCGCCAAAATTAATTTGCTCGGGAAGTTTTTCCGCCTCCGCATATTTCCCATCAACTAATTTGGATCTATATATGGCGTTGCTTCTATCGGCAGCTTCACGTGTAAAATACATCGTTCCGCTATTTGTAACAGAAGGGAAGTATTCATCTGTTGCGGAATTAATCGGTTCCCCAATATTCACCGGCTCGCTCCAGCCATCATTGATTCTGTCCATCATCCAAACATCGTAACTTTCTTTTTCTCCGCTTGGTGATGTCTTAGATCGGTTGGAAACGAAATACATTTTCTTTCCGTCAGGCGAAATGCATGGTTCTGTATAAGCGAACTTAGGATTCTTCGAGAATGGTGCTACCTCCGGTTTTTGCCATTTTCCATCAATAAATTTTGAGCAAAGAATTACGCTGAATAAATATGTTGAGCCGTGAACAGTAAAGTACATTTCTTTTCCATCCGGTGTTATTGCCATATCTCGTGTTGGCAATCCGGTTGTAACCAAACCGGGCATAAATATTTTCGCAGTCATTCTCGGCGGTTCTTGTCCAAGATATTTTTCTTGCGAAGTTTGCCCGAAAGAAGTTAAGTAAACAATTGTTGTAAAAAGGAAAGCGAAGCGTAGAATGTTGAACTGCTTTTTCATAATAGATTCCTCATTTTGCGATGAATTCTTTAATAAGCCGAAAATAGACTTCAGGTTTTTCAAGATGAACAAAATGCCCGCAATCCAGAATAACATTAAGCTCGCAATTTTTTATTTCCTTTTTCATTCGTTCAACAGCTTCCGTAGGAATGATATCGTAATCTCCGTGGATAATCAAAGTTGGACAATTGATTTCCTTTAATCGCGGATACAAGTTATAGTTCATCATATAAGGGGAAAACATTACAGAGCTGGCGAAAAAATTTTGAACGCGGCTGCTATCGAAATAGTTGAAATCCCTTTTCTTTGTAAAGGAAGAATCAAAAAAATAAGGATTGGTTCTAATCTCCATAAATTTTTTAAACGTCTCCGGATTCGTTTTTATATCGGGCATTTGGGAGAGCTTCGTAAGTTTTTCTTTTTCTTGTTCGGACAAGCGGCTCAAAATAGTTTTCTGAATTTCTGGCATAAACTCGCTGCTTCCTGGTGCCGGTTCTAACAGCAATAATTTTTTGATATTCTGAGGGTACTTTAATATGTAATTGAGAGCAATGGTGGCGCCCCATGATTGACCCGCCAAATAAACATCCGCGAGATTAAATTCCTTTCGTATGCTTTCAAGGTCTTCAACCAGAGTTTCCATAGTTACGGTTTCATCTTTTTCAAATGAAGAAGATCTTCCGCATCCGCGCTGATCGTAGAAAATTAATTTGAAATTTTTAGATAGCTCTGTGAATGGTTCGTATAGATAATCGTGTGCTAAACCGGGTCCGCCGTGTACAACTAAAATTGGTTCACCGCTTCCAATTACTTTGCAATAAATCTCAGCACCGTTAATTTTCTTGGTGCCGTCAAATATAGTCTGTGTCTGTGCAAGTGAAACGAGAGATATAGGCAGTAAAAGAATTAACACAAGTGCCGCTTGTTTTAACTTTTTCATTTGGATGCCTCTTTTTTTGATTTTACAGCAGGGCAAAACCAGCATGTGACTGTTTTCCCTGCGCAAATTAGACGATTTTAAGAAGCACTTGTTAGCAGAATTTTACGAGCGGTTAATCTTTCTTTTGGTTGTAGCCTTTGTCGTCGTAAGGCTGAAGTTTTTCCAGCCACATTTCTTCGAGCACTTTTAAATCTTCGGTGTAATCATATTTGGGGTCTTCCTTTGATTCAAGCGTATCTATAACTTCGAACACAAAATTCGCTCTTCCGAATTTTTCATAATCTTCTCTCAGTTCTTTACTCACATGCGCGCCTATATCAAGATTAAACTCGAAACGGTTAGCCATGCCCCGTAAATTTTTACTGCTTGCCAAATATATTTTTTCGTTAGCCAAGTTCCTTATCTGAAAAATTCCCATCGGCTGAACAGTCTGCTTATATTCTTTTATTGCTTCCTTTTTATCAATCACTTTATTTCTCCATTTCTTTTAGCCAATAAATTTGATTTTCCCTTTGCATGATTCCTTCCTCTATCAGCAGTCTTCTAATCGTGCAGTGATCGCCGTAGGTCTCGTTAATCAAACTATCAACTTCATTTTCCGTGTACGTTTTATTGCTGCTAAACTTCTTAACAAACTCATCAAGGATAATCAGTTTCTTTTTTCTTTGCACCGGCAGCTTTGTAAGCCTTTTGTTTTGCATAAAATTCTTCAGAACCTTTTGCCGGTATTTTTCAACCCGCTCATCTTGTACAAATTTTTCGATGTTATCAAACGAAGTAAGCTCTCGCAGAGTGAGATTAAAAATTTCATCATTCACTTGATAGATGATGTAATACTGATCCTTCTTCTTGCAGACCAATCCAGCCTTCTCAAGCTTCTTCAAGTGAAACGAAACAGTTGAAACGGCTAGATTGATTCTGTGAGCGAGTTCTTCCACATACTGTGGTTTTTGCAGAACTGCATTAAGAACTTGCAGACGGGAAGTATCCGCCAGCGATTTCATAATTTCAATACTTTTTGAGATTTCCATTGCTTTAATATATTTCGATAATTGTCGAAACAAAAATAATGTTGAAATCCAGTCTTGTCAATCCATTTCTATGTTTGTCGAAATAAAAATATCATAAAATACTTTGCCATTATTGGTGTGGAATGAGGAAAGGTAACCAGCCATCTTCATTCTTCCTCTTTTTACTATTTTTGTGAAGAAGAAATAACGAAAGGACTTTCGAATTTATGTCAACACAAACACAATTAGCAGTTATTGGCGGCGGACCGGGCGGCTATGCGGCGGCATTTATAGCGGCTGATCTCGGAATGCAAGTAACATTAATAGATTTGGAAAAAAATCCGGGCGGCGTTTGCCTCTATCGCGGTTGTATTCCTTCCAAAGCGTTGCTGCATGTTGCTAAACTTATAAATGAAGCAGAAGAAGCAAAAAAATGGGGCGTAGATTTCGGCGAACCGAAAATTGATGTAGCTAAACTGCGCGATTTTAAGAACGGCGTTGTTACCAAACTTACCAACGGATTAGGTCAGTTAGCTAAGCAAAGAAAAGTAAATTTTATAAATGGTAAGGCGACTTTTGTAAACTCCAATACACTTTCTGTTGCTAAGGCAGATGGAACTACTGAAGAAGTGGTTTATGAAAAAGCTATTCTCGCAACCGGTTCAGTTCCAACAAAAATCCCGGGATTATCAATTGATTCGCCGAGAGTAATGGATTCAACTTCCGCGCTTGAATTGAATGATATTCCAAAACGCTTGCTGGTAATTGGCGGCGGGTACATAGGCTTAGAACTTTCAACAGTTTACGCTTCTTTAGGTAGTGAAGTAACTGTTGTAGAAATGCTGCCCGGATTATTGCCTGGTGCTGATAGAGACATGGTTGCGGTTCTCGAACGCAGAGTAAAATCATTAATGAAAAATGTTTTTACAGAAACTAAAGTTGTTGATCTGAAAGACAACGGCGATTCTGTTACTGTTAAGTTGGAAGGCGCAAAAGTTACTGAGGCGGAACAGACGTTCGATAAAGTTTTGATTTCGATTGGAAGAAGGCCGGTTACAACGGGCTTTGGTTTAGAGAATACAAAAGTAAAAGTGAATGAGCGTGGTTTTGTTATCACTGATAAAACTATGAAGACCGACGATACGAGCATTTATGCGATTGGTGATATAGTTGGCAATCCGATGCTGGCGCATAAAGCATCGGCAGAAGGTAAAGTCGCTGTTGAAGCAATTCTCGGTCACAAAGTTGCATTTGAGCCAAACGCGATTCCGGCTGTTGTGTTTACAGATCCGGAATTAGCTTGGGCTGGAATTACAGAAAATGAAGCGCGGGAAAAAGGAATTAAAGTTGAAGTTGCTAAATTCCCTTGGGGCGCAAGCGGACGTGCAACTACATTGGATAGAAACGACGGCATGACTAAACTGATTGTAGAGCCGGAAACTGAACGCATTCTTGGCGTTGCTATTGTTGGCGTTGGCGCAGGCGATATGATTGCAGAAGGTACACTCGCAATTGAAATGGGCGCGGTTGTTAAAGATTTGGAGCTTACAATTCATCCGCATCCAACTCTTTCGGAAACTATGATGTTTGCGGCAGAGCTTTATTACGGACACGCAACGGATATGTACCGACCAAAGAGAAAATAAATTTATGCCCCGAAGATTTAAATTCTTCGGGGCTAATAGTTTTACAATTCGTAAGCTTTTATTACTTCTTTATCAACTGTAAAAATGTATTTGTTGTTTGGCGATACTAAAAAGATTGGTCTCTTAGTTTCGTCTGCGCTCCAATTAGCAACACCGGTTTTCATATCTACACTTGTAAGATTTCTTTCTACGCAGTAAACAAATTTTCCGCCAAGTATGCTCGGCATGAATTGAACATTGTCTTGATCGTATTCCCATGGATGAACCCACAATATTTTTCCATCAGCGGAATTAATCATTGCCACGCCTTTTGTACCCATGATGAAAATGTTTTTGTCATCATAAGCAACACGCAGACACTTTTTTGCGGCGGCGCCCCATATTGTAAATATTCCGTTATATTCAATTGCCGCATCTGCTTGTTCGGAGGCAGAAAGAAATTTATCATACTCAACACCACCTTTTCTGTAATAAGTATATTCAGCGCCGTAGCCAATAGAACCAATCGCCCATTCATCTATTGCATAGGTTTTCTTGAGTGGTATTTCGCCAATTTTATTCTTATCTAAATTAATTACGTAATCAAATTTGCCGCCATCTCTCTTCAATTGAAGTGCATACACGTTTTCTTCATCACCAAAGTAAAGCTGCTTGGTGGCTGCATTATAATTGTTCTTTAAGGAAAAGTTGGGAGTGAGAAAAGCGGGATCAACTTCAGTCTCAATTCTCCAGAGAAGATTTCCGGTGGCGGCATCGTATGCTGCGAAGCCATAAGGGTCTTCATCCCACTTGTCTTCAATCTTCATAGACACAACGTCAAAAAAAGCTACCGGTGCCGCCATATCAATTTTGAATTTTCTTTCTCCAAATTTTATGTAAAGAACGTTATCAACTACCATTGCCTCGCGCGGAATAGCTTTGATTGTTTCCTTATTAACCCATAATCTTTTTCTTGCTTTAAGGTCATAAGCGGCAATGTTTTCGTTTCCAACAAGGTAAGCGATATTACCGCTGATGTGCGGCATCATATCGGCGTAGCGTACCGCTCCAATAGACATAATTGAGTAGTCGCTTAGGCGAAGATAATCTTTGAATAATATTTCTCCGGTCTTTGGATTTATAATGGCAATTCCATCTCCGCCCGATTCTCTTGTCTCCGGATTTTGTAGTGAGTTAATTGAGAGTGTTCCGAAAACTAAGTTCCCTTCAAATTCCTCAATCGCATAATTAAAGCCGATGTCTTCATAGCCAAGTGTGTTTTCAACTTTCATAAATTTCATGAGTGGTGTAAAAATATTCCGTGCCCAATCAGCTTGTCCGTAAGGACTGTTTCCTAACGGTGGAGTTTTGTAATTAACTTTTCCGGTTAAAACGTTTATGCTCATCAAGTAAACATTTACACCGCCTTCACTCATAGAAGTGTTTGTATATGTAACTATCAAATCATTTCCGTCTATCTTTATATACCGGTGTGCGTATCCATCAAAATATTTATCCTCTTTTTGAGATTGCCACAAAACTTTTCCATCGGCAACATCAATTGCCATCATGCCGTCAACAAGTCCGGCAAAAAAGTACTCTTTGTTGCCGGCACTCATAATTTTAAATGTTCGGAAATCATCAATGCCGACTTTAATCTCGGTTAGTTTTCCGGTTTCTTCATTAAAGAAAAACGTATTGTCTTCTCCAATAACAACGCAGCCTTTATCAACTGGATAAATAGCTTCCCTCTCGCCATCGTAATCTGTTTTTATGCGGTATATTTCTTTGTTTGAAACAATATCAACTACAGCTACTTCTTCATCCAGACAGCATACAATGTAGCGTTCATCTTTTGAGATATAACCCCACTCGCGCCCATTCTCTGTTAAATCGGAATTTACTACGTAATTCTCACCTAAGAAAACTCTATCGCCGGATTTGATATCAAACAATCCCAACGCTTCTGTATAGAGCATTACTAAATAACGATTCTGCTTTGGAAGCACTTTATAGTTCCATGAGCCATGATTATACAACTGTTGATTGTAACCAAAATCTTGCCGCCAAAGCTCGTTTCCGGTTTTAATGTCAATACCAACATGAACAGAACCGTAGCGCAGAACAGTTACATCGCCAATGAAAAAAAGTCTTCCAAATTCTTTTTGATCAATATCAGCATACTGTTTTTCCCAAATTAATTTTCCGGTTAGAGCGTCGTAACATCTGACGGCTTCTGAAGTGCTTACAAAATAGTTGTTGCCGGCAATTTGATGAACACCCTCTTTTTCATAGTCGTCAATTTCAAGTGCATAAATTTTTTGACCGGTTACTGCATCGTATAGATAGGCATTTTCGCCACTACGCAAGAAAAGGAAATTGCCATCTTTAAGAAAGTTATATCCCTCAATCTGATCATCAAGTTCGAGAACCCATTTGGGGACTTGCTGTGCATGCACGGCAGATACAAGAAGAAATAATATCAAGAATAATTTTTCGAACCACATTTTCATAGTCTCCTTCTTATTGTTCATTATCAAAGAATATCTGTGAATAATCCCAGCTTTAATTCGAATCTTGAAGCGCTTAACGATGTACCGGCTTTTGCGGAATCTTCCAATCCTTGAATCATTGTATAATCAATTCCAAAATAGAGACCGCTTTTCATCATGATGCCGGGCGTAAAGTTTATGAAGCTTGGCTTTTTAGCGCCGCTAACCTCTGTTCCGGAACTAACGGGGATTGTGAAAGAGAATCCCATCTTCAGCATTATGTCTTCAGAAAGTAAATAGTCTCCATCGATGTAAGGTCCAAGATTAACGTACGTTCCTCTTTGATCATTGAATTCTCCCTTACTATCCCAAAATTCAAGATGAAAGATGTTCGAAGAAATTCCGGCAGCTGCGCGAGTTGTTTGGTTGTAAAAAACATTCACTCCGCAATTCATTTCCAGAAAAGAATAAAACCAAGGAGATTCGGGATCAGTTGCCTCTTTATTCTTGATTCGCCCGAGCATATAAATGAAATCATCAATGAAGTGAGATTTAATACTCATGTTGTAAGCCCAATTTCCGGTTTGATTCCATTCCATCAAAAGAGTTACACCCCAAATGTTGGGATTGCTTTCGTAGGGTCTTAACTTTCCATCGCTGTCGGTGACTTTTCCATTAAGTGGTTTTAAGTCATGGTTAATGAAGGTTTTTGTTACTCCCCAGAAGTTTCCAATGTCATAAAAAGCATCTTGGTTTTGTGCTTTTGAAATAAAAGAAGGTGCAAGAAAAAGAATAACCAGTAGAATTCTTTTCATAGTACTCTCCTTTGGTTTATTATTTATTTGGAATAATTGAGAAATCAGATTGAGGAGAAAGCATTTATATCAAAACTAAATGACAATTCCCAAAAAGCCGGATCATAGTATGAAAAGAGGAAGTATAAGTTTTTGAAGCCGCTAAAATGTAGCAAATATTTGATTGTCTAACAATCAAATATATTTCGAATTACACTATGCAAATTGGAAATTATCGTGAATCATCATTACGTTCAAGGCATCAATTTTGAAATTATTGAGAGTAATCATTGAACTTAAAAATTTGGATTCTGCTACTGCTGTTTTTTACTGCAAAGCTCTCCGCACAAAACTATAATTGGGTCCGCCACGATTCGCTTGTTAAGGCGGGCATCAATCAGATTTATGGCATTGAGTTAGACAAAGCCGATAAAACTTTTGATGTGGTTGTTAAAGAATATGCTAAACATCCTTCCGGCAAATTTTTTAAAGCTATGACAACATGGTGGCGGATTCTTCTCGATCTTGAAGATGAAAGTATGGATGATAAATTCTACGATCAGCTTGAAGAAGTGATTGATCTTTGTGATGACATCTTAGATGATAATGAACGAAGTGTTGACGCGATGTTCTTCAAAGGAGGAGCGCTTGGTTTTAGGGGACAATTACGCGCGATACGTGAAAGCTGGTTCAAGGCCGCGCTTGACGGAAAAGATGGATTGAATCTCGTTTTCAAATCTTACGAGGTAAATCCTAAAAATGTTGATGTGCAGCTTGGTTTTGGAATCTATCATTACTACGCGGATGTAATTCCGCAGAAATATCCTGCCGTAAAGCCGTTTATGGTTTTCTTTCCCAAAGGTGATAAGAACCGCGGCATAAAGGAACTTGAAAATGTAGCAATGAATGGAAGATATACACGAATCGAATCACGCCACTTTTTACAGAAGCTGCTCTTTCAGTTCGAAGAGAATATGGAAGAATCCAGAAAGTGGGGAAAAGCGCTGCTAGCGGATTATCCCAACAATCCCAATTTCCAGAAGTACTACGGACTCACTTACATAAAAGAAAATAATTACACTGAAGCTGTAAAAACATTTAGAGATATTTATAATAAGTGTGAACGAGGCTTACCCGGCTACAATAAACGCTACAAACGGGAAGCTACTTATTATCTCGGAATGGATTTCTTGTTGAAAAACAAAGCTGATTCATCAGCTTTCTATTTTGAAAAATCGGAAAAACTTTCGCGTGAGATTGATAAAGAAACTGAATCCGGCTTCTTAATAAACACGGTTTTATATTTGGGTTATATGAATGATTTGATGGGCAAGCGGGATAAAGCGATTAAGTATTACACCGAATCACTTCGTTTGAAAGAAAGAAGTAATTCGCATGAACAAGCTGAACGCTATTTAAAAACACCGTATAGGAAATAATTCGGTATTATAAGCTAAGTACTATTGATTGCAATAATATCAACGGATATATCATGAATCGTGTTGAGGCAGAGAAAAAATTAAAGACAATCTTTGGCTTTGAAAATTTTTATGATGAGCAATGGAATACCATCAAATTATTGTTTGAAGGTAAAAGAGTACTACTGATTGAGAAAACTGGTTATGGTAAATCACTCTGTTTTCAGTTTCCAGCAACTCAGTGTAGTGGAGTTACGGTCGTCTTTTCACCCTTAATTGCTTTAATGCGCGACCAAGTTAGGAGCTTAAATGAAAAAGGAATTGCGGCGAAATTTATAAATTCTGAACAAACTCAAGAAGAAAATTCAGCTACAATTCAAGATGCCATACAGGGAAAAGTAAAAATATTATACATAGCACCAGAAAGACAAGAAAATCAAGAATGGATAGACGCAACTCGGAAAATGAATTTAGCGATGATCGTTATTGATGAAGCTCATACTATTTCGGTTTGGGGGCACGATTTTCGCCCCGCATTTAGAAGAATAATAAATTTAGTTCAGTTGTTGCCGAAAAACCTTCCTGTTTTAGCAACTACTGCTACTGCTACCAAAAGAGTCGAAAAAGATATTGAAAAACAAATCTCTGGAGATATTGTCACAATTCGCGGTAATTTGATGAGGGAAAACTTACATCTCTTTGTAATCGATGTTAAATCAGAAGATGACAAACTTGTTTGGCTGGGGGATAATATTGCTAAACTACAGGGAAGCGGAATAATCTATACCGGCACAAGAGTTAATACAGAAATTTATTCGAGATGGCTTAATTTCATCAATATTAACTCGGTTGAATATAATGCGGGTTTAGATGGTGATTCAAGAAAAGAAATTGAAAAGGGTCTGATGTCAAATAAATGGAAGTGTGTTATTTCTACTAATGCTCTTGGAATGGGCATTGATAAGCCCGATATTAGGTTTATCATACACACCCAGATTCCAGCTTCGCCAATACACTATTATCAAGAAATTGGGAGAGCTGGTAGAGACGGAAAACCCACGTATATAATTTTATTTTTTAACTCGACACTGCTAAAAAATAATATTTTTGAAGATGCACAACTCCCAATTGCTTTCATCGAAGGAGGAAGACCATCTATTCAAAAATATCAAAGTATAATTGACGCTTTAAAAACACAGCCGCTCGGAGAAAGAGAACTTATCAAAGTAACAAATATGAAGCAGACTCAGATACGAGTTATTAAAGCGGATTTAATTGAGCAAGGGATTGTTAAAGAAGTAGTATATGGACGCTCTAAAAAATACGACTATCAGTTTAACGCTCCTCGATTGGATACAAAAACGTTCCAAGAATTAAGGGAAATGAAACTCAAAGAATTGGATTCTATGATTGAATACATATTCACAGAAAAATCACGGATGCAATTTCTTTGTGAGTATTTAGGCGATAGTTACAACAAAATCTTTTCGAATTGCGACAATACAAACCACAAAAAAATTATTTTTGTTCAGAACAAGGAAGTATCAGAAAAACTATCGAAATTTAGAGAAACATATTTTCCAGAATTGATTGTTGAATCAAACGATTCAAATATCGTGAACGGTGTTGCATCATCATATTACGGTGCTTCAAGTGTTGGGGCAGCGATACATAAGAGTAAATATGAAAATGGTGGCGACTTCCCGGACTTTTTGCTAAAGCTGACATTAAAAGCATTTAGAAATAAATACAGTCAACAAAAATTTGACTACGTTTGTTATGTGCCGCCTACAGAGTCGGGGGACTTAGTTAAAAATTTTGCCGAGAAAATTTCTATTGTTTTAAAAATTCCAATTACGCATAAATTGAAAAAGATTTCGGTTACAAAACCTCAAAAAATATTTCAAAATAGTTATTTGAAAAAAGACAATGTAAAAGGTGCATTTAGGTATGAAAATCCATCAGAAATAAAAAGTAAGGTGATTTTATTACTTGATGACATTTTTGATAGTGGGGCAACCATTAAAGAAATTGGAAGTTTATTTACAAGTTATGGGGCAAAAACAATAGCTCCAATAGTCATGGCAAGGACTGTTGGCGGAGATATTTAGGAAATTATTATGAAACAAGAATATGCATATTGGATGGCTTTAGCACATCTACCCAAATTGAGCAACAAAATAAAGAATGAATTAATAGTGAAAATATTCCAAGAAGGTCTTTCTATAATAGATTTATTTCAGTTGGATAGAATTACTTTAAAAAAGGATTATCTTCTAAATGATAATGAGATAACATTATTAGAAGAATCTAAAAACGATTTGGCTAATTATGCTTTCATTGTTGAAGATCTACTTGAGCAAGGGTATGATATTATTCCAATCACTTCAGAAAATTATTCTTCCATACTCAAAAATAATTTAAAACGTTCTTATTCACCGCCTGTTATTTATACAAAAGGGAATAAGCAAATCTTGAAAGAAAAATCAATAGCTATTGTTGGTTCAAGGGACGCATCCGAAATAGCGTTAAAGTTTACAGACAATGTGGCAATGAAAGCAAGCAAAGATTTTAAAGTTGTTGTAAGTGGCTTTGCAAAAGGTGTTGACAAACAAGCATTAGACTCTGCTATCAAATATAATGGCCAAAGCATAATAGTTTTGCCTCAAGGGATTATGACTTTCGATTCTGGATTTATTAAATATTATAGGCATATCATAGACGGGAATGTTATAGTGTTAAGTACTTTTTTTCCTAAAGCACCATGGAATGTAAAATTAGCAATGGCTAGAAATCCAATCATATACGGTTTAGCAGAGGAAATCTATGTTGCTGAGTCGAGTGAAAAAGGAGGCACTTGGTCTGGAGTTTTGGATGGATTACGGAAGGGACGGAAGATTTTTGTAAGAGAATCAAATCATGCGGAGAAGAATGCAAACAAAATTCTTATTGAAAAAGGCGCATTGCCAGTTGATTTAGCCGGAAATATTGTTAAACATGTTAGGTACGAACAAATTGAAACGTTTACTCATGTTGTTTCTGAACCTAAAATGGAACCCATAGAAACAAAAATTTATGAATTACTCAATGAAGGCGCGTTTACTTCAAAAGAAATTGTAAAAAAATTAAATCTTGATTGGAGCGTTAGAAAATTAACTTCTTTTCTAAAATCGCATACTAAGGTTCAGACTATAAACAAGAAACCTTTAAAGTTTACCATCAAACAATTTGAGGAATTTTCATTATTTAACTGAAAACGTGTTTCACAATAAATTTTCTAGACACAAGCTGTGGGAAATATACCCTAAGAGATTAACTCTCAATTTCTTTTATAAATTTGTTGAGACACCAAATCTATGCATCGCGCCAATGAAACCAAGCGATGAGAAAGCATAATCAACATTATAGCCTTTAACTATAAATCCAACGCCAAGATTGAATCCGGCTAATCCGGCGGAGGAACCAGTCTTTAATTCTTTTCTCTTTTCGTTGTCGTATCCGAAACGTAAACGAAGGCTTTGTCCTAATCTAAACTCGCCGCCAAAAGTAATTTGAGCAAAGTGATTCAAGAACTTTTCCTGATCTTCATTTATTTTGTTGAAAGACCAGAAAAATTTGAGAGGTAAGTTTTCTAATTGTTTAGAAAAACCAACGCGCACATCAAGCGGAAGTTCTTCTTTCGTATCGAAATAGGAAGATAGTTGACCACCGAGATTTAGAACTGAAAAGCCAAAATTCCATTTTGAACTTGGAATTGCGTAATGCAAACCAAGATCAATTGCAGCGGCTGAAGAAGAGACATCAGAAATTTTTGAGTAGATAAATTTAACATTAGCGCCGTAGTAAAAATTTTCATCAAGCTGGTTCCCGTAACCAAGCGTAATTGCCATATCGCCGGCGCTGAACTCGCCGAGGTTATTTCCTTGGGCATCTGCTTTTGTAAATGTACCGTAACTAATATATTGAATAGCCGCCGCGAGTTTTCCAATTCCTTCAAAATCCTTTGAACCGGCAAGACTTGCAGAATTAACATCCTCTAAATGTTTCAAGAAAGAAAAAGAAACCGGAGTTCCTTGAAGAAGATTTATTCCAGCCGGGTTATAAAACATAACATTCGGGTCATCGTTATTGGCAACAAAACTGCCGGCAACCGCAGCAGCGCGCGGGCTTGTTTCCAGCCTTAAGAACTCGTAAGCACTTTGGGCGGATATAATTGAAACGGACATAATCACAAATACGAATATCTTCTTCATTTATTACTCAAATTTTGATGCGATTTTACACATAAATGAGCATATAAGGCAAGTCAATCCGTGGTGCAAATTTTTTGGAACAAATGAAAAACCCGCCCTGTTAGAGATTACGAAACGTTTACTTGAATCAACTTGGCTTTAAGCCTAAATTTGAACCAAAATAAAAGAGGAGTAAGATGAACGGATTCAAAACTGTCGTTTTGATGACTGCTATGATGGTGTTGTTTATTCTTGTCGGCAATATTATTGGCGGACAGAATGGAATGATGATTGCTTTTTTATTTTCACTTGCAATGAATTTCGGCTCGTATTGGTTTTCCGATAAAATTGTTCTTAAGATGTATGGCGCGCAGCAAGTTACGCGTGAAGAAGCGCCGCAACTATATGATAGTGTTGAAAAACTTGCTATGAAAGCCGAGCTGCCGATGCCGAAAGTTTATGTAATGAATAATCCGGCGCCGAACGCATTTGCAACCGGAAGAAATCCCAATAACAGTGCTGTTGCCGTAACAACCGGAATTTTGAAATTGCTCAACCGCGAAGAATTGGACGGAGTCATTGCTCACGAATTATCGCATATTAGAAATCGTGATATACTTGTTGGCACAATTGCGGCAACATTGGTTGGAACGATTACATACTTAGCGCATTTTGCTATGTTCTTTGGCGGCGGAAGAAGCGATGACCGCGAGGAAGGTTCCAATCCAATTGTAGCTATTTTGATGTTAATCTTAGCACCAATTGCGGCAATGCTAATACAGATGGCAATTTCCCGTTCTCGTGAATATATGGCAGATGATAGCGGAGCGGAAATTTCCGGTAAACCGCTTTCATTGGCTTCAGCGTTAAATAAGCTTCAGCATGGTAACGAAGTTGTTCCAATGCGCAATGCAGGACAAGCTTCGGCTCATATGTTTATAGTAAATCCGCTTCATGGTGGTGGAATGATGAAATTGTTTTCAACCCATCCTCCAATTGAAGAAAGAATTGCACGTTTGCAAGAAATTGCTGCGGGCAGAAGATAATAAGTTTATTTCTGAGACTATTTGAAGAAAACATTCATCATATTATGCGCTCTGTTAATTGTTCCGGTATTCGTTACCGCACAGACAAAAACAAACCTCGAAAAAATTTTTCAGTTGATTGATAATTCTGTTGTTAAGGTTGGAGAAGTAGTTGGTAAAACAGAAAATGTGGCGCTATCGGTTACTGGTACAGTTTCTTTAGAATTATTAAAACCAAAAGTGCAGGCGGCGTTTTCTAATCGCGGCTACAAAATGAAAAACGAAAATTCAGACGAAATTGCCAAAGTGACGTATTCACTTAATCAAGCTAAGGTTGAATATGCTAATGCCGAGAAGGATGGTTTCTTTGGCGACGTTATTGCAGAACGGATTGTTTCGCTAAATGGAATAGTTTCTATTATCTCATCGGATGGCTTACTCAAGACGTTTGATGTTAATGAATCGGCAAAAGACACGATCATAGTTGATGAAATAAAAAACTATGAGGACTCCACTGTTCCATTTACGCAAGGAAAGAAGCCGGAGGTTTCTTTTTTTTCAAATCTGTTGGAACCGGTATTAGTAGTTGGAACCCTAGTTACAACAATAATTCTGCTGTTTACCGTAAGGGGCAAGTGAAAACCTAAGAGTTTTTAAGCTGAGTCAAATTGATTATTTTTACACGCTAATTAAGGAGAAAGTATTTTGTTAAGAAAGTTGAAGGTAGCTGCGCTGGTTTTGTTGGCGCTTGTATTGGTAAATTGTTCCGGTGCCGTTGATACAAGTAAGTTTAACGCCGAAGATTATTATAATTATTTAATGACGCTTTATAATGATGAAGACTATGAAGTTGTTGTTCAGGAATTCCAGAATTTCTTGCTTCAGTATTCCGGGAGCGCATATAACGATGATGCCCAATACTATTTAGCTATGACGTATTTTAAGCGTGAACAATATTTACTCGGTGCTTACGAGTTCAGCAAACTGATTAGAAATATTCCGGCATCGCCGTTTGTTTCGGAATCCCAATACATGCTTGCCGAGTGTTATTACCAACTCGCGCCGGCTTATCAGCTCGATCAAGCATACACCAAAAAAGCAATTGAAGAATTTCAAGCGTTTATAGATTTCTTCCCGGCGGATAAAAAAGTTGAAGCAGCCTCGGCAAAAATTAAAGAACTAAATGAGCGTTTGGCTGAAAAAGAATATCAAGCAGCTTTGATATATGAGAAGATGGAATATGAAAAAGCTGCTATCAAATATTATGGAAATGTTACCGAATATTTTCACGATACAAAATTTGCACCGTTAGCACTTTATAAAAAAATTCAGCTTGAAATCAAAAAGGGAATGACTACCGAAGCATCGAATGATATAGGTGTTTTTCTTAGCCGCTATCCGGAGGATTCCAACGCAAAAGAAATTCAAGAAACAGAAATTAAGTTAAGCCAGAAGAAATGAGCGAGCCTGTTAAACAGAAAAGGGTACGGGATTCAATTATAACAATGACGGAGTTGGTTCTCCCAAACCATACTAACCAGCTTGGTAATTTGCTTGGCGGACAGTTAATGCACTGGATTGATATTTGCGCAGCGCTCGCTGCCGCAAAACATTCGCAAAGAATTTGTGTTACAGCCTCGGTTGATAAAATTGATTTTCACCACCCGGTTCGTTTAGGAAACGTAGTTACAATCACTGCTTCTGTTAACAGAGCATTCAAAACATCTATGGAAGTTGGCGTAAAAGTATTCGCCGAAAATTTTTCCGAAGGAACACATATTCATACAAACTCGGCATATCTAACTTTTGTTAGTGTTGATGAAAATACCCGTCCGGTTGCAACAATAGAAATTGTGCCCGAGACAAAAGATGAAAAGAGAAGATTCGAAGAAGCATTACAGAGAAGAAAAGCCCGCCTTGAAAAAAGAAAAAGTTCTTAGGATTGCATTTCTCTTTTTCTGGACGCCAAGTTTTTTTGCCCAAGTACCTATTAATGGTTTTTGCAAGCTCAACGAGTTTTCCGTAAAACCTAATTACACATCAATTGTAGCTGTAGATTATAACTCCGATGGATACCGCGATCTTGTACTCTATAACCCAACTCTAAATAATTATTCCACTTTAACAGCAGATTCGCGGACGAGCTTCGGCAAACCCAGCGAAAAATATTCTTCCTTCAGCTTAGCTAAGATTCATTCTTACACGAGTGACAAAAGCGGCAAAAAATTTTTAGCTCTTTCAAGAAAAACAAGAGAAGCGGGAATTGTAGCCTTTACTCGCGGCGGAATTCTAAATCTTACTTCGAAAATTAAATTTGATGGCTTTGTTTCTACCATTGATGTTGGGAAAGCAGAAGAAGGTTTTGCAACTAATGTAATTTGTGCTGGTGCAGGAATTGATGGGCTCATTCTTGCTAAAGAAAAGAACAAAAGATTGACTGAAGCAGAGAGGATAAAAGGGAAAATATTCTCTGATGCGGTTTTTATTGATTTGAATTATGATGGTTTTGAAGACATTGCTGCGGTTGATTTAGTCTCGAACGCAATCGTATTCTACAACAATGATGAAACCGGTAATTTTGAAGAGACCCGCTCGATTGGTCTTGGCTCGGAAGTAATCGAATTCCGTTCGCTCGATTTTAATTCCGACCGCTTTACCGATATAGCTTACCTCAAGAACAATAATCTTGAAATACTCTTAGGCGATTCAGTTTCATCATTTCAAAAAAGATTACACTTTAATGCCGAGCAGGGCGTTTCCAAATATTCAGTTTTAGATTTCAATGGAGATGGTTTCAACGATGTTGCTTTTATTAACAAAGACGGCAACAAGTTGTTTATTTCATTCGCAAAAGGCAGCAATTCTTTTTACGCGCCGGTTTGTTATATAAATAAACAAAACCTTAGTGATATTACATCTTATGTTGATCGAGGGGGAAGAAAACTTGCCGTAGTTTCAACTAATGGAATTGTGTCTCTGATAAGCTCTCTTTCAATGCATGATGAAAACTTCAGTCTTGCGTTAAATGAAGGCGCTGCTACTCTACGAGTTTTTGATTATAACCGCGATGGCTTTAAGGAATTAGCTTTTATTGATTCCGGAAGCAGCACATTTAAAATCGGTTTAAGTGAGCGAAGAAATTTGTTACGCACTTATTTTTCATTTAATCTTTCAACCAATCCAAACCGGTTGATTATTGACGATTCAAAGAAAAACGTAACTACATTTATTTGTTATAGAAATGGTGAAAAAGCAATAGAGCTATTACGCTATAATTTTGAAAATAACCGGCTGAGCAAACAAGTTATTTATGCTACCGATCCTATTAGAGAAGTAAAATTTTCCAGCGATAGACTGAAAGATAGAATTACAGTTTGTGCGCTCACCCTTCAAAATAAAATACTTTCTCTTCAAGAATTTGAGATACGTAACTTCCGCAGTCGGGCTGCTGAAAAACGGCAAGTTGCCGCCAATGTTGAAGACGCGACTTTTAATTTTAGCGTTTACAAAGATATCTATGCACTAATTCGTTTTGGAAGAAACGTAGACTTAGTAAAGATTGTCTTTGATAAAAAAGAAATTGAACGGAGACCTCGCTTAACTTTTGAAATTCCGGAAGACGAAACGGTTGAATCCAAAATGGTTTCTGTTGATGAGCTTATAGGACGCACCAAGCCTGCGGCGGCTCTGTTATCATTTAATAAGAAATCCGTGCTGTATTTTTTCCGGAAAGGAAAAAACATTCGTATGGAAATAAAAGAAAGGCTTCAGACAAGTTTACCAATAAAGTATATTACTGAAGGCGAAAAGGTTTTCTTCTTAACTTACTCAGAGCAGGCGAATAAGATTTGGGAAATAAACCCGGCAGCTAAAAGTGCCAAAGCAATTGCACCAATTGAAACGAAAGAACTCAATGATTATTTTGTTGCCACGTTTCATGGGAAAAACAAATATTTGTTCTATTCGAGCGGAAATACTAATTCCATCACTATCAAAAAATATTTATGAAAAAACTCTTAGCTCTTTCGGTTTTATTGTTCGGCACACTCCACGCCCAAAATCTTGATTCCCTTTACTCGGAGTTCTTGCGAATTAGAGGAATATCAGATCCATCGGTAACACATGTTTTAGGGGATAGTCAAGAACCAGTTAAATGCAGTTTTGGAACTGTAAACAGTATAAAGCTTAACTACAATAACTTCTCCGCTAAACAGAAAATTGTATTGGCTCCAATGCTTCAAAGACCAACTGCAGATACAAGTTTTATTTCTCCTTCCGGCAAATTTAGAATTCATTTTAATAAGACCGGCTCTAACGCACCTGGCTATGATTTGAAAGAGTTTGCTAAAGCAGCGGATTCATCTTACAACTACGAAGTTAATATTATGAAGTTCCCAGCCCCCCCGTCAGATAATGGTGAAGGAGGCGATAATAGGATTGATGTTTATCTTCATAACCTTGTTGGTGGTGATTATGGTTACACAGAACAAGACCAAATTGGCGCAACCACATCGCCCAGCTACATTGTGATGGATAATGATTTTTCCGGCTCCGGATATTATACTCATGGAATTGATGCTGCAAAAGCAACGATTGCCCACGAACTACATCATGCAATACAATTAGGAAATTATATATTTCGTGAACCGGACCGATTTTACCATGAGCTTACATCCACTGCCATGGAGGAATTTGTTTACGATGATGTGAATGATTACTACGCATATATCAGCTCGTATTTTCGTAATACCGGTAAGGCACTTGCAATGAACAGCGGTTACAATCTCGCTCTTTGGAATATTTTCTTGCGTAACAGATTTGGTGATAAAATAATTAAAGATATTTGGGAGGAAATGCCTAACATGCGGGCGGTTGAAGCATTTTCGAAAGTTCTTTTAGATTATGGCTCTTCACTCAAAGTAGAATTTAACCGTTTTGGTCTTTGGTGCTATTTTACAAATACCAGAGCAGTACCAGGTAAATATTTTGAAGAAGCCGCGAATTATCCGGTAATAACAAATTCTATGTCAATGGATATTTCACAACCAATTTCAGTAACCACAGAGCCGGTTTCGAATAACTTTTATGAGTTTATTGACGGCAATAACAGACTATACTCAATAATCTCAAATGTTGATGTACAAAGTTCAATTAGTTCTTCCGCAACAAAAATTTCGCTTGATTACTACGTGTCTTCACAGGCAAGTAGTGGTTTTAGAAAGCTTAATCCCAATTATAATTATTATTCTAAAATCGTAAGCCAGGATTTAACTTTATTGGCGGAGACAAATATTCTAAATGATATTCCGTTAAATGAAGGAGAAGTATCGGTTGAGACAGCCGGCTATGCTTATCCTCAGCCGTTCAAATATTCAGAGCATCAATATTTGTTTTTACCGGCAAGCTTAAATGGCGGCAGCGGTAATGTTGATCTATATATTTATTCAACAGATATGAACTTGGTTTATTCAGGTCAAAAACGTATAGTTGCCACCGAAAAAATTGTTGTGCCCTGGGATGCAAAAGACTCTAATCAGCATAAACTTGCAACAGGCGTTTACTTTTACGTTATTAAGTGCGGCGAAGATATTATTAAAGGAAAATTTGTAATCTATAATGACTAACTACACTGTCGAACTCAACAAGCTGGTTAAATATTTCGGGAGAAGGTTGATCTTCGACGGAATTGATTATTCATTTCAGTCCGGACATGTTTACGGTATTTCAGGTCCAAATGGATCAGGCAAATCTACTCTTGTAAAAATAATCGCATGTTTAATTTCTCCAACTAAAGGTAGTATAAAACACTCCTTTGATGGAAAGACTGTAGAAGAGGAAGCTCTTCATAATTTTCTCGGATTTGTTTCCCCCTATCTTTTTCTTTATGATGAATTTACCGCAGAAGAAAATCTCATACATGTTTCAAAAGTTAGAGGAATCAAGTTTAACAAAGAGCGTTCCGATTTTCTTTTGAACGAATTTAATTTGTACGAAAGAAAAAGCGATTTGCTTCGCGGGTTTTCTTCCGGTATGAAACAACGGCTTAAATTTGCTTTCGCCTTGCTTCATAAACCGCAACTTTTAATTTTAGATGAGCCAACTTCAAATCTGGACAACTCCGGCAAAGAAAAAGTTTATCAGTTTATTCAGTCCGAAGGAAAAACTAAGTTGGTTTTGGTTGCTTCAAACGAAGAAGCCGACTTAGCTTTGTGCGAGAAAGTTTTAGAATTGCAGAACTTCAAGAATCTACAGCCGAGACAATGAAATCATTTGCGCTATTTAAGAAAGATTGGGAGTCCGAACTTAGAACGCGTTACGCTATAAACGCGCTGGCAATGTTTGTGCTTGTTACAATCAGCGTAATAATGTTTTCCATTGGTGATGAGAAGATTACAGAGTACTTAACCGGCGGACTTTTGTGGGTAGTGATTTTTTTCTCTGCTATGTCCGGTCTTTCGAGAGCGTTTGTTTCGGAAGAAGAACGGGGAACAACTCTTACTCTTCAACTTATTGCTTCACCAACAACAATTTTTTCCGGTAAATTGCTGTTCAATCTCATCCTGGTTTTTTTGATGAACATTGCGATAACCATTCTTTTCTCAATGCTCTTTGATTCTTTTGTTGTGAAAAATCTTTCGTTGTTTATAGTGGCATTCCTTCTTGGCAATATTGGGATCGCAATTTCATCTACAATAATTGCCGCAATAATATCCAAGGCGAGCTCTAAAGGAACACTTTACCCGGTCCTTTCATTCCCAATTTTGCTTCCGCTTATTTTAACTCTACTCGAACTAACAAAATTTTCTATGGATGGGAATTCGATCAGTAGTTCAATAGTTGAAATCGCAGTTTTATTTTCCTACGATGTAATTATGGGAACCGCTTCCTATTTACTCTTCGATTTTATCTGGAAAGATTAATCTGTAACCTGCTTAGCTTCCATAACCCTAACAAGAAATCTCGGATCATCTTCTCTGTAAAGCGCAAAGAATATTCCTAATAAGATTTGCACCACGTTAGATATAAAAAAGAACCATACACCTGTTGAAAAGTTAAGTAATAAGGCTAAAGACTTAAAGACATTTAATGCTTGATAGAAAATAAGAACAGCATGGAAAATATGAATACTTCCTCTTTCAACTATAAATTGAAAACTTTGTTTTATAAGAATGACTAAAACAAAAAACAATACAGTTGTAAAAAAGTAACTCCCATATTCCCAAAAATGAAAGAATGAATAAGTGCCTATCCCTACAATTGTAAGATAGAATAGAATCTTATAAGCCTTTATTTTCTTGTATTCAATTACAGAAAAGAAAAACAAAATGTCTAGCGGGACATATAATTGAGCAATCACTAAGTTGAAACTTTTCCCGACGATGATAGCAATTGGATCTGCAAGTCCAAGCGTCAAGAAAAACCAAAAGTATCTTGTTTTGTATTGTCTAATTGGAGTTATAAGCCAAACAATTACGCCTACAATAATTAAATACTTTGTATAAAGTACTAGCTCACTCACAATTAGTCGTTTCCTAAAATTTTATTAGCATTAGAGTATTTTATAGCATAAGAAATTAATTCTGGTAGGCTTTTTAAGTTAAGCCGAGCCATCATTCTGGAGCGGTAATGATTTTTTTGAAAGCTCAAGTAATTCTGAAAATTAGCCATTTTCAAACTTATTGACCCTCATAACTTCTATCAAAAATCTCGGATCATCCTCTCTGTAAAGCGCAAAGAAAATACCTATTAAGATTTGCACCACATTAGATATAAAATAGAACCACACTCCAGTTGAGAAATTAAGTAACATGCTTAAAGATTTGAAGACATTTAAAGCTTGGTAGAAAATGAGCAACATGTGGAAGATATTTATACTACCTTTTTCAATTACAAATTGAAAGCTTTGCTTAACAATTACTACTAAAACTAAAAACAGTACTGCTGTATAAAAGAAAGCACCATATTCCCAAACATGAAAAAATGAAAAACAGCCCACTCCAACTATGGCGATATAAAATGAAACCTTGTAAATAGTAATTTTTTTGTATTCAATTACCGAGAAAAAAAACAAAATGCTCAAAATGACATACAGCTGAGTAATCATTATGTGAAAATTTCTTGCGGCAATAATGGATACAGGATCCGCAAGACCGAGTGTTAAGAAGAACCAAAAGTAACGTGTTTTGTATTGTCGAATTGGAGTAATGAGCCAAACAACGATGCTTATAATAGCTAGGTATTTATAATAAAGCGTAAGCTCACTCATAATTAGTCGTTTCCTAATATTTTATTAGTGTTAGAATATTTTATCGCGTAAGAAATAAGTTCAGGAAGGCTTTTTAAGTTAAGCCGCGCTATCATTCTGAAACGGTACTGATTTTTTGAAAGCTCACTTAATTCTGAAAATTCAGCTATTTTCAAACTTATTTACCTTCATAACTTCTATCGAAAATCTTGGATCATCCTCTCTGTAAAGCGCAAAGAAAATGCCTAAAAAGATTTGCACCACGTTAGATATAAAATAGAACCACACCCCTGTTGAGAAATTAAGCAACACTGTTAAAGACTTAAAGACATTTAACGCTTGATAGAAAACAAGCACAGCATGGAAAATATTTATGCTTCCTCTTTCAACTATAAATTGGAAACTTTGTCTTATAAGAATTACTAAAACAAAAAATAATACAGTTGTAAAAAAGTAACTCCCATATTCCCAAAAATGAAAGAATGAATAAGTACCTATTCCTACAATTGCAAGATAAAATAGAATCTTATAAACATTAATTTTCTTGTATTCAATTACCGAGAAGAAAGACAAAATGTCTAGCGGAATATATAATTGAGCTATCACTAAGTTGAAACTTTTCCCAACGATAATAGCAATTGGATCTGTAAGTCCAATTATTAGGAAAAACCAAAAGTATCTTGTTTTGTATTGTCTGATTGGAGTAATGAGCCAAACAACAATGCTTACAACGACTAAGTACTTAAAATAAAGCGTAAGCTCGCCCATTGTTACTCATTTCCAAGTATTTTATTTGCGTTAGAATATTTTATCGCGTAAGAAATAAGTTCAGGAAGGCTTTTTAAGTTAAGCCTAGCCATCATTCTGGAACGGTAATGATCTATTGAGCGCTTGCTTAACTCTAAGTGTCCGGCAATTTCCTGACTAGTATGACCCTTGCTTACGTATTCCAATATTTTCCGTTCTTTCAAAGTAAGATGAATGTAATCATCAGCAAAGCTTCCTGTAATTTTTCTGTAGTTATGTTCAATCTGTTTCAACTTTGCCATATCATATTGTTTTCCAAAATACTTTTCATCAGCGAAAACCGATTTAATAGCATAGACAAGTTCCCCCTTAATAGTATTCTTGCTTATCAAACCCATAGCGCCAATTTTATAAGCGTGCAGTATGTACTCCTCGCTGTCATGCATTGTTAGAAAAATAGCTTTAACAGTTTTATCAGTTCTCTTTATGTATTTCAACGCCTCAAAACCATTCATATCCGGCATGGATATATCAAGCAGTATAATGTCCGGCTTAACAGTTGAGTACTTTTCAACTAATTGAGTTCCGTTTTCTGCCTCACCAACAATTAAGATATCTGTAATATCTTCAAAGATAGATGCTATTCCATTTCTAAATAACTGATGATCGTCTGCAATTAAGACGCGTATTGGTCTTGAGTGTGCCATACTTTTCCCACGGTTAATGGAATTTCTGCTACAAGCATAGTTCCGTTATTGGTAAATGAATCAATTTTAAGTTTTCCGTTATAACTCTCTACTCGCTCTTTCATGTTAATTAGTCCCATGCCATGGTTAGAGCTTTTTAAAGTTGTATTCACATCAAAGCCAATTCCATTATCTGAAATTATTAGGCGAATTAACTTTGGTGAATAAACTAATTGAATGCTGTAACTTGTTGCTTTTGCATACTTAATAATATTGTTAATCGCTTCTTGCACTATTCTATAAAGTGTAGTTTCAAGCCTGCCTTCAAACCGTATTTCTTTTCCTACTGCATTAATTTCGCCGCAAATTCCGGTATCATTGTAAACCTTATCAACTAAATTTTTTATTGCGCTTAGTAATCCCATTTCTTCTAATAATCTTGGCTTAAGGGAATAAGTAATTTCCTTTAATTCGCTGATGATATCTTCTATGTTGGCAACCAAATCTTCGTAATAGTCATATTGAGCTGGGTTATTCGATTCTTCTTGCAGGCGCAGCAGTTTTATTCTGAGCAAAGAAAGGCTTTGTCCAATTCCATCGTGAAGTCCGGATGAAATCCTTTTCCTTTCTTCTTCGATTAAATCCTGAAGTCTTTCGGATAGGTTTTTTAACTTTATTTGATAATCAATGAGTGCTTCTTCGAATTTTTTTAATTCAGTTATATCTCTAAAGTAAAGTTGAGCAAGATTTAGTTTGGAATCGCCACGGTATAGAATAGAGAAATACCTTTCACCAATTTTTTGTGTGATATTTTTAGTTTCGTTACTAATTATTGAGCTTTCAGGCAAATTTAAAGTAGGTACAAGGTCGCTTATTCTTTTTCCAATCAATGGTAAATCCGGGAACACTGACTGAGCAGCTTTGTTGGTTTCTAATATTTCGCCAAACCGGTTTAATCTAATTACCGGATCGGGGTCTAACTGGGCAAAGAGTGCCATCATTTGAGCGGATTTAAGTTCCAAATTTAGCTTTTCTTGCTTAAAACGCTCGTTTAGAGGATTTATTCCATATTTATAGAAAAAATATACTGTACCAAACAACGCAAGAACTGCCAAAAGTGATATATAGATGGGGTTTTGAGGATCTCGTAAAGCGTTGAATATTTCTTCTTTCATACTTATCAAACTAGAGCCCTTTATATCCCGGAATAGCTTAAAATCTAACCCAATATAATTTATTATTTTAAAAATAAAAGCGCAGAACTTATTCCCTTTTAACTACAATACGCTTAATTACTTGTATTATTATCGGGCGAATGTGTAAATTTGTTTCAACTCAATAGCTGAAAAGCATTCGGGTTGGTTTCTTCCCCTTTTCTTAACTTTTGTGCGAGGGCGTGTGATTTATTGGGATGTTAGTCCGGATATATTTTCTATTGGACCCGTAACAATCCGCTGGTACGGTCTTCTTTTTGCGGCTTCTTTCATAGTTGGATATCAGCTAATGATGGTAATATTCAATAAAGAGGGACGCTCCGAAAAGGATTTAAATGATTTGGTTTGGTATATGGTAATTGGTACAGTAGCCGGCGCCAGACTTGGTCATTGTTTGTTTTACAGTCCCGAATATTACCTTTCTCATCCGTTGGAAATTCTGATGGTTTGGAAAGGCGGCTTAGCAAGTCATGGGGCAGCCATAGCTATTCCTCTTTCGCTTTACTTGTATATAAGATCGAGAAAAGGATTCACTTTTCTTTGGATAATGGATAGAGTGGTTATTACTGTAGCACTTTCCGGGTTCTTTATCAGAATGGGAAATCTTTTTAATTCCGAGATTTTCGGCAAGCCAACTGATGTTCCATGGGCATTTGTTTTTTCTATTGTTGATGGACAACCTCGTCACCCAACTCAAATTTATGAAGCGCTAGCGTATTTGATGATCTTCATCTTACTTTTAGTTATGTATTTGCGTTCTCAAGGAAAGATCAGAGAAGGTAAGCTGTTTGGCATCTTCCTAATACTTGTTTTTGGCTTCAGATTTTTTGTAGAATTTATAAAAGAAAACCAAAGCCAGTTTGAAGAAGGCTTAATATTAAATATGGGACAACTGCTTAGCATTCCGTTGGTGCTAATGGGAATTTATATTTTAACTGTCAAAGAGAAAAAAACAATCAAATTACAGTAACAATTTTGGGAATAACAATACATGAATTTTCGTTTCCAGACAAACTTTTTAGTTTTGGGTTTATTTGCCCTTCCGTTTTTAATTGCATTCAAAAGTGAAATACCAAATAAAATATATGATGCTTCAAAAGACACTTTACGTTATGATGGGGAAAAGCATTTAAGAAATATTCGCCAGCTAACATTTGGCGGAAACAACGCTGAAGCATATTGGAGCTTTGATAGCAAACAGCTCATTTTCCAAAGTGATTGGAAAACTTTACACAACCAAGGCTGCGATCAAATTTTTACAATGAACATTGATGGCTCTTCGTATAAAAACGGCAAGAAATATCAGCTTGTTTCAACGGGAAAAGGTAGAACAACATGCAGTTACTTTTTGAAAGATGGTAGGATTGTTTTTGCTTCTACTCACGAAGGAAATGAGAGCTGCCCGGAAAGCAAAATGTTTGCCGGCGGAAGATATGTTTGGCCGCTTTTTGATACTTATGATATTTTTACCTCGAATGCGGATGGCTCTAATATACAACTGCTAATTGGCGGAAAAGGATACGATGCCGAAGCAACTGCATCGCCGGATGGAAAGTATATTATCTTTACATCAACCCGCAGCGGTGATCTCGAATTGTGGCGCTATGAAATCAAAACTAAAAAATTTCTTCAGCTAACCAACACACTTGGTTATGATGGCGGCGCGTTCTTTTCCCGCGACTCCAAACATATTGTTTGGCGTGCAAGCAGACCGATTGGTGAAGAAGCAGAAACTTATAAAAAACTTTTAAACGATGGCTATGTAGAACCGAAAGCGCTGAATATTTACGTTGCTGATATTGATGGGAAAAATGTTAAACAAGTAACAAATCTTCCAGGTGCAAATTGGGCGCCTTTCTTTCATCCTGAAGGAAAGAAAATTTTGTTCTGCTCCAATCATCATTCGCAAAAAGAGGGCGGCAGAAGATTTGATGTTTTTATGATAAATGTTGATGGAACCGGCTTAGAACAAATTACAAATTCCGGTTTGTTCGATGCGTTCCCAATGTTCTCTTTCGACGGAAAGAAAATTGCTTTTTGTTCTAACAGGCAAGCGGATAGAAAGCCGACTCGTGATACTAATGTTTTTGTTGCAGATTGGATTGATGAACCGGAAAGCGTTGATTTAAATTTCAAATCGGTCCGGTAATTTCAAATCTTTCTTTATTGGAAAGGTAAATGACAGAAAAAGAATTTATTTCGAAATGGATTGATAAGATTCGCGTAGAGCTGAAAAAGTTTCCTGGAGACTTTTTAAAAGGTGAAGAATGCACAACTCTAAATTTGCCTCCTAAGTTGCTGATTTTTCCTCCACCGCTATTTAACACTTATCAGGTTATTGATGAAAGCGGCGAGACTGTGTTTTCTACAGATGAACACTTTAAAGCTAAGTATGTTATTTATGCTAACCGAACAAGACCAAAGGAGCTTCAAATTCCGGTTAATGATCTGCGCATTTACGAAATTGTCCGTGATTACGAAAAACATTTAGATACCTTCCTCAAAGAGATGGAATTAGAGTTTAAGAAATTGTTTGCTAATCCAAAAGGGTTCAAACGTATATCTTTGCAAATCTTTAATTCTCTGGATTTAATACGACACTAAATTGATTGAATTAAGCGAAAACATTTCCAGCTACATTCTCAAATACTTTGGAGAAGATTACCTCCGCCGGTATCAATCCTATTTTGAAAGCGAGTACAAACCATACATCCGTTTTTCCCGCAACACAAATGCCGATGAATTAATCACACGCTTAAATGCATACGGAATCATTCTTGAAAAAGTTGAGAATGTTCCCTTTGCTTATCAAGTGATTGAAGGAAGCAATGTCGCCGGAAAAACTCTTGAGTTCATACTTGGCAAATATTACATACAAAGCTTGTCTTCAATGATTCCACCTCTTGTGCTCAATCCATCTACATCAGATAAAGTTTTGGATTTATGTGCCGCTCCCGGCTCTAAAACAACTCAGCTTGCAGAAATGATGTGCAACACCGGAACGTTAATAGCTAACGAAGTTTCAACGGATCGTTTAAAAAGTTTGGTGTTTAATGTTGATAAAATGAATTTAGCTAACACGGGAATTCTTCACGGTCGCGGTGAATTGCTGAGTACGGTTTATCAAAACTATTTTGATAAAGTTTTGGTTGATGCGCCGTGCAGCGCACTGGGAATAACACAGAAGAAAGGGGAGGTAAGCAACTGGTGGAATGAAAATAAACTTGTTGCGTTTACAGAAATGCAAATGAAGCTGCTTGTTGCGGCAATAAAAGCTTGCAAACCCGGCGGAGAAATTGTTTACTCAACTTGTACGCTTTCCGTTGAAGAAAACGAACTTGCTCTTAATCGCATTTTGCAAAAATATCCGGTTGAACTTGTTGAAGTAAAATTACCGGTAAAAAGCCGTGCGGCGTTAAGCTCAATTGAAATTACTATTCTTCATAGCTCAATTCCGCTTGCGCACAGAATAGTTCCTTGGGAAATTGATTCCGAAGGATTCTTTGTTGCGAAACTAAAAAAGATTGATGAAACCGAACGGATTAAAGAGGGAAGCAAATTTACAAATGAGACTCAGCTTGTTAACGCCGGCAACGCGAAAATAAAAAAGCAGCTCGAGGCCTTATCGGATTACTTTGGTATTAGCTGGGAAGTGTTAAACCGTTATAAATATCTTCTGCGAAGTAAAGATATATACTTTTCAGATGCAGCATGGCATTCGTACAACCTCGATTCTTTTGTGCGCATCGGTTCAAAGCTTGGTTCGATTGAGAAACGTGGTTACATTCAACTCCATACGCTTGCTGCTCAAATATTTGCGAATAACATTACCAAGAATATTATCGAGCTTATAGAGAAGCACGATATTGAAATCTATCTTAGCGGCGGAACAATTAAACGAGATTTTGGCGTAGCCGGACAAATGATTGTTAAATACAGGGGCGATGTTATTGGAACTGCTGTTTCTTCCAAAGATGGTTTGAAAAGTCAATTCCCAAGAGAGTACCGAACACAAGAAATAATTGTAGCGTAAAAAAGGCAAGTTCAACACTCGCCTTTTCTTTATCTAAATCTAACTACTAAATACTATTTACTAATTACTGTTTTTACACATCAAAGTATTGCTCAAACTCGAATGGAGTTGGACGCAACGCTGCCGGTTTAATTTCCTTAACGGTCTTGTAATTAATCCAAGTATTGATAACATCTTCAGTAAACACTCCGCCTTTCAATAAGAATTCGTGATCATCAGCTAAAGCTTTTAATGCGTGACCAAGAGATTCCGGTGTAGATGGAACGTCTTTCAATTCTTCCGGAGACATATCATAAATATCTTTATCAAGCGGTTCACCCGGATCAATTCTGTTTTGAACGCCATCAAGACCAGCCATTAAGATTGCAGAGAATGCTAAGTAAGGATTTGCAGAAGGATCTGGACAGCGGAATTCAACACGCTTTGCTTTTGGCGAGTTTCCAAAAGGAATTCTGATAGAAGCGCTTCTATTATTCGATGAATAAGCCAAGTTAACCGGCGCTTCAAATCCCGGAACCAAACGTTTGTAAGAGTTGGTAGTTGGATTTGTAATAGCTAATAAAGCCGGAGCGTGTTTTAATAATCCACCAATAAAGTGAAGAGCCATTTCACTTAAGCCGGCATATCCGCCACCGGCAAAGAGTGGTTTTCCCTTCAACCATAAACTTGTATGAACGTGCATACCGCTGCCGTTATCACCAAAAATTGGTTTTGGCATGTAAGTAACAGTTTTGCCGTTAGCTTTAGCTGTGTTTTTCACAACGTACTTAAACATTAATAACTGGTCAGCAGATTTCAATAGTGGTGAAAATTTCATATCAATTTCGCACTGTCCGCCGCTCGCAACTTCGTGATGCTGTGCTTCAACTTCGATTCCAAGGCTTTCGAGGTTGAGAACCATATCATTACGTAAATCCATTAATTGATCTGTTGGCGGAACCGGGAAGTAGCCTTCTTTGAAACGCGGTTTGTATCCTAAGTTAGGATTTTCTTCGCGACCGCTATTCCATTTACCTTCGTTAGAGTCAACTGAGTAGAAAGCGAAGTTTGGACCGCTATCGAAACGAACATCATCAAATACGAAAAATTCTGCTTCCGGACCGAAGTAAGCAACATCGGCAATTCCTGTTGATTTTAAATAAGCGTCTGCTTTTTGAGCAATGTTACGCGGGCATCTGCTGTATTTTTCTTTTGTAGCCGGTTCATAAACATCGCAGATAAGCGAAATAGTTGGCGCTTTAATGAAAGGATCTAAAAACATTGTTGTTGGATCCGGAATGATAAGCATATCGCTTTCGTTAATAGCTTTCCAACCGCGGATTGAAGAGCCGTCAAATCCGTAACCATTTTCAAATGATCCTTCTTCAAATTGACTTACTGGAACAGTAAAATGTTGCCACTGACCGGGAAAGTCCATGAATTTAAAATCAACGAACTGTATTTTGTTCGCTTTCACATAGGAAAGTACATCGTGCACTGGGGAGGATGATTTAGCCATTTTTACTCCTTTTTAGATTGAATATTCAAACTTGTCGTCTCTTTCATTGTTGATAAAACGAAACTCGTAACTGTTTTGGTAACACCGTGCCAAGATTGAATTTTGGAAAGCAACGCTTCCAAATCCTTTGTTTCCTTAACTACTACTTTAAGAATGTGAGAACCCTCTCCCAGAATAGAATGGCACTCTAATATCTCGCCGGTTTTTTTAACCTGTTCAAAAAATTTTTCATAACTTTTGGATGATTCCATAACAACGAGCACAAAAGCCATAATATCGAAATGGAAAACATGCCTGTCCAATTTGGCATAATAACCTTGAATTACACCGCGATCCTCAAGTTTATTTAGCCTTTCGCTGAGAGACGGTACAGATAAGCCGACTATTTCGGCTAACTCGTTTCTCTTCATTCTGCCGTTTTCTTGCAGTTTTTTTAGGACTGTGATGTCTAAGTCGTCTAGCATGGCGTCACTAATTTAATTAGGAAATTTGTTATTAATAGCTCAAAATATAAGGTCGGAGATTCAAAAAAGCAAATTCGATTTTAATTTTCTAGTTACTTCGGAGAAATCTAAGTGGGTTGTATGAAAAAAAATGTTTGTTACATTTAATTCGTAAAAAAGGCTATATATGAAAAAAATATTTACAATTTTATGTTTGTTTCTGCTTGCTAATTTCTCGTTTGCCCAAACAGATCAAACCATTCAATCAATTATTAATAAAGTCAGTATTGATACTTTGATGAACAATCTTCGGGAACTTACCGGAGATAAACCGGTTATTTTGAATAATGTTTCTACAAAATTAATTTCGAGAAACCGTTATAGCGCCGGAAATTCTTACACGCCAATCTATCTGATGCAAAAATTTAGCCAGTTGGGTTTAGTTTCTTTCCAGCAGAACTTTATGACAGACGGGCAAAATGTTTATGCGATTCAAAATGGGGCGACTAAATCAAATCAGTACGTAATTATTTGTGCACATTACGATAATATGCCGTCCGGTGGATTAGCGCCCGGTGCTGATGATAATGGTAGCGGAACTGCTGCGGTAATTGAAGCTGCACGGATTCTGTCTAAGTATAAATTTGATTATACAATTATTTATGCGCTGTGGGACTTGGAAGAATATGGATTGTATGGCAGCAACTACTACGCGTCGGAGGCTAGTTTCCGCGGTGATAATATAGTAGCAGTTATTAACCTTGATATGATTGCCTGGGATAGTAATAATGATTACAAAGCAGAAGTCCACGCGAGAAACGTTTCAAGTTCGTTAGAGTTAGGATTACTTGTACACGATGTTAATAGCAAATATTTGATTGGATTAAATCTAGATACATCAAATCCCGGTTCAACAGCTAGCGACCACGCATCATTTTGGAGATATAATTATTCAGCAGTTCTGCTGATTGAAAGTATGAGCGATTTCAATCAATATTATCATAAAACTACAGATGATCTCACAAAGGTGAATAAACCTTTTTACGAGAAAATGGCAAAGCTTGCTTTAGGTGTTACAGCAACATCAGCAGTTCCAATTCAAAATACTTCCGTTACACAAACTATTCCTTATGAGTTTCAGCTTTACCAAAATTATCCAAATCCATTTAATCCGGAAACGACTATTGGCTACAATGTACAAACGGCAAGCAAAGTAAGTCTAAAAGTATATGATGTACTAGGAAGAGAAGTTGCAACACTGGTAAATGAATACAAACAAGCAGGCTCATATGTAACGACGTTACGTGCAACTTCTCTACCCGGCGGAGTATATTTTTACAGAATGCATGCTGATGGATATTCGGAAACAAAGAAAATGACACTCGTTAAATAAACGTGTTTGCATAATTATACATTGAGAAGCATCAAATTTTACATCCGGTTTGAACGACCCTCTATAAATGTTTATCTTTGCGCGTAAATTCAAAGAAGGAGTAGTTTTTTAATGAAGTTTAAGAAAAGAACACATACATGCGGCGAGTTAAGAGAATCAAACATTGGTAAAAGTGTTGTACTTAACGGATGGGTTGCAATACGCAGAGATTTAGGCGGAGTTATTTTCATAGAGCTAAGAGATAGATTTGGACTAACGCAAGTGGTGTTTGAACCATCATATAATTTAGATTCCCACGAGCATGGCAAGAAACTTCGTAGCGAGTTTGTAATTTCAATTGAAGGCAAGGTTCGCAAACGTCCCGAGGGCACTGAAAATCCGGCTTTACCGACTGGAAATATTGATGTTATGGTAGATCATCTCGTGATTCTAAACCATGCAGATACACCGCCATTTGCGATTGAAGATAACATTGATGCCCATGAAGATCTTAGATTAAAATTCAGATATCTCGATTTACGCCGCCCTGAAATGCAAAAAAGTCTTCTACTTAGACATAAAATGTATCTGCTTACACGAAAATACTTTGATCAGAACGGTTTTGTAGAGATTGAAACACCAATACTTATGAAGAGTACTCCCGAAGGAGCTAGAGATTTTCTTGTTCCAAGCCGATTGCATAAAGGTAAATTTTATGCTTTACCGCAGTCACCTCAAACTTATAAACAAATATTAATGGTAGCAGGAATGGATCGCTACTTCCAAATTGTTAAATGTTTCAGAGATGAAGATTTACGCGCAGACCGTCAATATGAATTTACTCAAATAGATGTGGAGATGTCGTTTGTAGATGTAGAAGATATTTTTGAGATTGTTGAAGGGTTGATGAAAATATTCTACAAAGAGGTTTTGGGAATAGAGCTGGAAACGCCAATAAAACGTTTAGTTTTTGATGAGGCGATGGAGAAATATGGAAGCGACAAACCGGATCTGCGTTTTGGATTAGAAATGGTTACTCTTAACAAGGTTTTTGAAAAATCAGACTTTAGAGTTTTTAGAGAAGCGCTTGATGGTAATGGGATTGTAACCGGATTGGTAGCTAAAGGCTGCGGCGATTACACCCGTAATCAGCTTGATGTTTTAACGGACTTTGTTAAAAAACTTGGTGCGGGCGGATTAATTTGGATGCGTGTAAAAGAAAATGATGTTGAAGCGCCAATTGCAAAATTCTTAACTGAAGAGGAAAAGAAGAGTTTAGTCAGTTTATTAAATGCTGAGTCGGGAGACTTACTACTTTTGTTAAGCGGTAATAAATTGAAAACGCTAAACATTATGGGGCATCTTCGCTTAGAAATGGCAAAGAGAATGAACCTAATTCAGCCGGATTCTAAACCGGCTTTGTTGTGGGTCACTGATTTTCCATTATTTGAATGGGATGAGGACACTAAGCGTTTTTATGCAATGCATCATCCATTTACATCACCAAGAGTAGAGGATATTCCCTTAATGGATACTGACCCGGCTCAAGTTAAAGCGCGCGCGTATGATTTAGTTCTAAACGGAAACGAAATTGCCGGCGGTAGTATCAGAATTCACGATTCTGCACTACAAGCGAAAATGTTCAATGCGCTGGGAATAAGCGATGAAGAAGCTCAAGAAAAATTTGGGTTTTTAACAGGCGCGTTTAAGTATGGTGCACCACCTCACGGCGGAATTGCCTTTGGCTTTGATCGTTTGGCAATGTTATTTGCTGGGCGCCATTCAATCCGAGACGTAATTGCATTCCCCAAAACTTCAAGTGGCATTTCCCTAATGGATGAGTCACCCTCTTCAGTTGATGAAAACCAGTTAAAAGAATTGCATATCAGAGTAAGACAATAGCCATCCGAAAAATTTACTTGTAATAACTTCTATGTGAGTTAAATTTACCTTTAACTCACTTTTTTCTTTCCTTTAGGAATCTCCTTTATTATATTGAATTATAATTAGTTACAAAAACAACGATTTTCTAGAGGTTGGTTCGATAATTGTCTATATCAATTTCACTGTAAAACTGTTAGCCGGAAAAAATTACCGAACCATAATTTGGAGAAAGTTTGGGTCAGCAGCAGCTTCTTTTAATTGTATTAGGAATACTGATAGTTGGTCTTGCGGTTTTTGTAGGAATTAGCCTTTTTAAGGCCAATGCAGTTGAAAGCAAACGTGCGATTATTACTAATGAATTAATTAACCTTGCCTCAATGGCTCAACAATACTATTTGAAACCAAGCTCATTAGGTGGAGGAAGCAGAAAATTTACTGGTTGGACTATTCCTTCGGAATTGGAAAACACCGCAGCCGGGCACTATACTGTAACAATATCACAAGATAGCGCTGTAATCCTTGGTGTAGGAAACGAGGTCGTTACAAACAATGATTCTCTTAAAGTCCAAATAAACGTTAAGGCAAGTTCATACAGAACAATTATTATTAACTAATTATTACTAACAAAGGAGTTAAACCATGGGTCAGCAGCAATTATTACTCATCGTATTAGGCGTAATCATCGTAGGTATCGCAGTTGTAGTAGGTATCAACGTATTTACAGCCAGCAGTTCACAAGCAAACAGAGATGCAACAATATCGGATTTAACAAACTTAGCATCATTAGCTCAGCAGTATTATAGAAAACCAACAGCATTAGGCGGTGGCGGTAATACATTTACAGGCTGGACATTACCTGCATCACTAGATACAACAGGCAACGGAACATATTCAGTAACAGTAGCAGCACAAACTGTAACTATAGTTGGAACAGGAAATGAAAAAGGAAATAATGGTACCAGCGCTGTTCAAGTAACAATGGTAGTTGGACCGGATCGTATCACATCTACTACAATAAATAATTAATTTCTCTTATTGAACTAAATAAACATAAACAAAGGAGTTAAACCATGGGTCAGCAGCAATTATTACTCATCGTATTAGGCGTAATCATCGTAGGTATCGCAGTTGTAGTAGGTATCAACGTATTTACAGCCAGCAGTTCACAAGCAAACAGAGATGCAACAATATCGGATTTAACAAACTTAGCATCATTAGCTCAGCAGTATTATAGAAAACCAACAGCATTAGGCGGTGGCGGTAATACATTTACAGGCTGGACATTACCTGCATCACTAGATACAACAGGCAACGGAACATATTCAGTAACAGTAGCAGCACAAACTGTAACTATAGTTGGAACAGGAAATGAAAAAGGAAATAATGGTACCAGCGCTGTTCAAGTAACAATGGTAGTTGGACCGGATCGTATCACATCTACGACGATAAACAATTAATTTTTAGAGTAATTTTTCTTAAATTGAAAGCCGATAGATAAACCTATCGGCTTTTTTTATAAACATTTGGCGACCAATGGTTGAAGTAAGATTTACAGCAATGAAAAATAACGGGCAGGTAATAAGTGGTTCTCTAACAGAACCATCATTTTCTGTTGCCAAAAAGAAAATTCAAAAGCTAGTAGAAAAGAATCAATTAAAGATTCAAAGCATTGAAAAAAAGGTTTCCTATCTTTATAAAATTAAAAAGGGAAAAGAAAAGCCCATTGTTGGAGAGCAACGTGCTTATAACAAAGAAGAAGTTTCTAATGCGCTGCGAAAATTGGGTTATGAAGTTGTTTCCATAAATAGAAAACTTATTGAATTTAGCTCAAAACCCCCTCATCAAGAGATTGTTTCCTTCGTAAAAATTAGCGCAGAGCTACTTGATCAAAAACTTCCATATGCAGAAATATTAACGTTGCTTATTAATGATATACAAAACAAAACTTTAAAAGAAACATTAAAGCAAATTAACAATGAGTTGAAAAAAGGTACCGATAGCGAAACAGCATTCTTGCGGTATCAATCAATTTTTGGAAAGTTTACTGCATACATGCTGGGCTTGGCTTCAAAAAGTGGTAACATGTCGGAAATATATAAAGCCACCGCTAAATTTTTAGAGCGCCAACAAGAATTCAGAAAGAATATGAAGAGCGCGCTAATTTCCCCCTTGGTTACAGTTTTTATTTTGTTCTTAGCAGTACTTTTTTATGTCGGGTATATTTTCCCTGAGACGGCAAAGCTCTTTGTGAAATTTAAAATTGAACTGCCCCCAATGACAGCATATACACTTAAGTTAAGTGATTTGCTGATGAACAATCTTCTTATAGTTGCCCTTTTTATGATCGTTCCTCCACTCGTTTTTATTCGTTTTGCAAAGACTAAAAAGGGAAAATTGCTTGTTGATAAATACATGATGAAACTTCCAATCATGGGTTCACTAATACATAAAACTAATATTGAAGTTTTCTGCCGAGTGTTTTATACTCTATATAGTGGATCAGCAGAAAGTATAGAACCTATAAGAATAGCCGCTGAAGCTACAGGCAATGATTACTTTGAGTCACGGATTAAAAACATAGCAATTCCAATGATGATTAAACGCGGTGTGGGGATTACAGAAGCATTTGAAGCGAGCGGCGTATTCACAGAAACAGCAATTTCGAGATTTCATTCTGGCGAAGAAACCGGAACAATTAAGAACACTGCACTCCAATTGGCAAATTATTATGAGAGTGAAACGGTATTCCGTTTAAAGAATATTATTGAAATGATTCAAGTATTCATCGCTATGATAATTATGATTGTGATGATTGGTCTAACTTTAGTTTCGGCAGAAACAGCAACTATAAGTCCCAAACCACCAGTAATGAATTAAGGAAAGTTAGATGTTAGAAGCTCAGTTAGAAATGACAGATAAAATTGGTTACCTACTCCTAAAGAAAGGGATCATTGACCATAAAATTTTGGAGCAGGCACTTAAGATTAAAGAAGCTGATCAGGCAAAGCTTAAGAGGAATCTTGCCCAAATATTGGTTGATGAGTTTAAGTTCGATCATGATATAATTTTTAGAGAAGTTGCGGTCTTGTATGCTTTCAAAGAACTTAACTTTCCAATAGAAGAACTGCCTGAAGAACGAATTACCGAGATGAAAAATATGATGACAAAGCAGGGTGAAGAAATTAAAAAACTTCTGCTCGATCATCGTGTGATTCCTTTTAAGTTCGATGACAAAATCCGGGATAAACTTATTCTTGCCGCAGTTGACCCAACCGATAGGGCTTTGGCAAAAATTGCATACGCACTTAACGCTAAGAAATTCGAAATAAATTACCTGCGCAAGAAAGATTTTGATAAACTTGTTGGCTTACTTGTTTCTACCGAAAATGAGTTCTTAAAGATGATGCAGGAAAGCCATGAAGAAATGCATGTTGCCGAAGATGAATCCTCTGTTAATGAAGAAGAACTCGATGCCGAAATTAACAAGAGCGCATTAATTAATTTGATTGAGGCTTCGCTCATTGAAGGTACTCGCAGAGGTGTGAGTGATATTCACCTTATTCCTAAAAGTGGAAATAAAACTGAAATACATTTCCGTTTGGATGGAAAGCTTGCCCTTTGGCACACGCAAGAAAATACGTTGCCCGAAGCTGTAATGGCTGTTGTAAAAGACCGTTCAAAGGGAATGGATAGATTTGAAAGAGAGAAAGCGCAAGACGGTTTTATACAGCGTGAAATAGACGGGCACATTATTCGCTTTCGTGTTTCAGTTCTTCCAACAGTTGGTACTGAATTAAAAAATAAATTTGAAAGCATTGTAATAAGAATTCTTGATGATAGAAAAGTTATAAAGGATTTGAGCAAACTTGGACTAGTTGGATATTCCAATCAGGCATTTGTAAAAGCTATCTCAGCTCCGCAAGGAATGATTATCTTAACAGGTCCCACCGGTAGCGGTAAATCTACTACACTGATTGCAGCACTGTATCAAGTAATTAATCCCACCAAAAATGTTTTAACTGTTGAAGATCCTGTAGAGTATGTTATTGAAGGCGCGCGCCAGTTAAAGATTGGCTACAAGATGAATTTTGAACAAGCTATCAGAGCAATCTTGCGTCACGATCCTGATATTGTTCTTGTTGGTGAGATGCGTGATAAAGAAACTGCGGAAACAGCTATCAAACTTGCTAATACCGGGCACTTAACTTTTTCAACACTTCATACAAACGATGCGCCGAGCGCGGTTGCCCGTCTTTATAAAATGGGTGTAGAGCCGTTTTTAATTGCCTACGCAATTAACATTATAGTTGCACAACGCCTTATCAGAAAACTTTGCGAGTCTTGTAAGAAGAAAGTTACAAACGTCGAAGAATATGTCCGTCTAGCCGGAATGGATCCTAAAGATTGGATAGGCGCTGAACTTTATGAAGAAGTTGGTTGCGACAAATGTAATCACTCCGGTTACAAAGGAAGAATGGCAATTCACGAAGCATTATACTTTACAAAAGAGATTAGAAGATTAATCGTTCACTCGGGTGAAGATGTAGATGAAGAGGCTATTAGGGAACAAGCTAGAAAAGATGGAACATTAAGTTTACGCGATGCCGGTTTTCAAAAAGCAAAACTGGGCTTAACTTCTATACCGGAAGTGATTGGCGCAACAATGGAAGATTAATTTTTGGCATGGGGAGGTGCTAATAATATACATTTTATATATTTTAATGTGAGGTATCACTTTACTCACAATTTTTTCATAAAGTGGTAGTTAAATGATAGCTGAAGCAAAACAAGTCTTATCTGGATTTGCCTCTCGAGTTCCTTCAACTGTGCTGGGACCGGAAAGAGTCCGCTATATAGCCGAGCATATTCAAGAATTACAAACCGATCACCGTTTGATGCTTTTGCATTTAATTAATCATATTCTGGCTGCTATGATTGATAAGCAAGCTTCTGATGTTGAGATAGGCGGATTTGGTGCGCAGAACGCAGTTTGGTTTAGAATTTTTGGCAAGAAGGAACGCGCGTTAGATATGCCTCAAATGAGTGAAGATGAAGCTTCTGCGCTTATCATTTCTATCTTGAATAAAAGCCAGATTACCATGCTTCTGGAAAATAGAAATTTAGATTTCAGTTATACTTTTAAGTATGATAAAATTCAGAAGCAATTAAGATTTAGATGCGACGCGTATTTTGATCTCGATAGTTTAACAATGAACATGAGAGCAATTCAAGCTTCCGTTCGCCCGCTTGAAAGCCTGGAGTTTCATCCGTTTGCAGTAAAAACGATGAGCCACAATTACATAAAGTTTGGGCTGTCGCTCATAACCGGAATTACCGGTTCAGGAAAATCCACCACACTTGATGCAATAATAGATTTCCATAATGATTTTGATCCGAGCCATATCGTTATAATCGCTTCACCTATAGAATTTGTTCACCGTTCTAAAAAGGCAATCATAAAACATAGGGAAGTCGGAAGGGACGTTCCTTCTTTTAAGGAGGGTGTTATCCAATCATTACGCCAAGATCCTGATATTATAGTTATAGGCGAAATGCGCGATCCGGAAACAATCTTGGCAGCATTAGAAGTTACAGATACCGGTCACAAGGTTTTTTCAACGCTCCATACATCAAGTGCTGTAGAATCTATTGATAGAATTATCGCAGAAGTTCATCCTAACGAGCAAGAGCGTGTCAGAAATCGCTTGGCAGACGTTTTAATTTCCGTTATCTCTCAAAAATTGGTGCCAAGTCTCGATGGTAAACGTGCTTTAGCGAAGGAAGTGTTAATTGTAACCCCTAGTGTTAGAGCGGCAATAAAGAACAATAATACAAGTGAAATTTACATGATGATTAACCAGGGCGGTCCCCAAGGCATGGTTACGATGGAACAAGATTTGCTTAGACTATACATGGAGAAAAAAATATCCAAAGAAAATGCAATTTCCTATTCGAATAATAAAACCAGAATTCTCCAACTGATGAAGGGCGCTTAGTATTGAAGTCAATCGCATGCTTATACTGTGAAGGTACAGACGCAAAAATCGCGGTTCTCTCTAAAGAGAAAACCGGAATTCGTATTGTACGCACGGCTTCATTAACTATGAGCAGAGCTTCCCAATCTACAGCTCAGGGAAGAACCAATGCGCTAGCCGAAATCGAAAAAGAATCAATGGGTAGTTTAACATCGGATGATCTTTCATTCGATAGCCTTGAAGCAAGCGATGGCGTCGGTCAACACCACCAACTGGAAGATACATCTGATGTAGCTCTCTTTAACTCTGCATTGAGCGGCTTAAAGGTTACTAATATAGATTTCATTCCAATAGTTACTGAGCCCACCGTAAACTATCATCATTACGAAGGTCCACTCGGCACAAATAAGAAAAAGCTGATTCAAGCAGTAGTTGCTGATATTCTTGTTTCAAAAGGAATTACAGCCGAGCCGGATTTGGTAGATATTGTTAACACGAACGATAAAACTTCGCTGGCACTTTTTCTGGAAGGCGATATTCACTGTGTGGGACTCATCAATCAGCTGGCGAACTATAACAACAAGCGTTACCTAAAAATCCCAACAATAAAAAGTGCTGAGTTAGCTCTTTCATATTACGTTTCCAAAACAAACAAGTTTTTCCCGGAAGATTTCTCTTTAATTGTCTATATAGGTAAAGAATACAGCAAGCTAATTTTCTTAGAAGGACAAAAGCTTAAGCATATCGGCAGCACCTTAGATATTGGAACGAAAAACCTTCACACTTATGATGTTTACTTTTCTAAGATTTTGTTGGAGATGGAAAACGGCGGTGTGCCAAAGCTTGATAATATTATTATTTGCGGAGAAGACCGTTCCGAGAATTTAATTCTTTCTTTCTTTGGTACGTTCCCGGAAGCAAATGTTACCGAATTAAAATTTGATGGCTTTGACACAAGTCTATTGAATGAAGAAGATGCCCAGAACCTCGCCTTGTATGCAATGCCAATTTCAGTTGGAATTGAATACTATGATGAAATTGATAAACTGCATGTAGGCGCTAATTTCTTACCTAAGTACGTTCAAGAAAATCAAAAGACTTTTCAATTTGCCTGGCATGGCTATTTGCTTGTTGCACTTTTATTTATAGCAACTTTCTTTTTTACTTTTCATATACTCTCTAATGTCCGGCAGATTAAAGATCTTGATTACGAAATAGAAAGATTGCAGCAGAGACAAGCGCAAGACCAAGCATTGGCTGCAGAGATAAATCCGCTTACAGTTAAAATAAATGCTTTTGATGCTACTCAGGGGATTATTGATTCTGCTTCAGTAGGAGCTGGTCTTTGGAATAAAAATCTTACTAAGCTTTCCGATTTTATGGAGCGAAGAAGAAGTTTCTGGTTTACCAAGATTGAGCCAACTAATCCGGAAGAATTAAAACTAACCGGCTACGCGCTATCTAGAAGTGTATTAACTGAGTTTGCAGAACAAAATATTACTTCTATTCTTAAAAATATTAACTACGAGCCACTTCGCGAAAAAAGTGCATTTTCTTTTTCGATGGATTTTAGAATGAACGGGGACACGACAAAGGCTAAATGAGTACGAAAACTAAAAATACTATCATAATTGCAATCATACTGGTAGGTATAGTACTCGCTGCCGGTCTTTACGATTTTATTTTGCAAAAGGGAAAAATTAACGACAGAACCCAGAAGATAAAGGATTTGAAGCTTTATCAATTCGACACAGAGACGCTTAATCTCCAATTGGCTGCTTCAAAGGAAAGAATTGCACAGCTTGATTCTATTCTTGCCAACAGAAAATATGTAATTCCGGTAAACATTTCGCAAGCCAACTTTTTTGATTTTGTAAATCAAATAAGTTACAACTTCTCTCCCGACTCATACGTTAACATCGAATACGTAAGCACTGAAATACTTCCCAACTTTAACAATTACACTTATAATCTGAGCGGTGTAGCTAAGTTCTCGGATTTCTACCGGTTGATTTACGCTATTGAAGAAAGTAAGAATCTAAAAAAAGTTATGAACGTAGATCTTTCCAGCAATGTTAAAGTTGAAGAAGACGGCACTCCAGTATATATGGTGAATTATAAATTTGTTGCAAAAGTTTATTACTCAAACGACGATAGATTTTCATTCAAAGGTGGAACAGAAAATTCGCTTGAACCAAATCCGGCATACGATATTTTCTATCCCCTAATCAGAAATGAAATTCCGCCAAACACCGAAGGCTTGCTGGATGTTCAATCCGGACAGTTACTTGCACTAATTCCGGACGGCGCATTTTTATCCGATGCAAGCGGCAACACGTACTTGCTTTGGGAAGGCGATAAAGTTTATTTGGGATACTTAACAAATATAGACTACCAAAATAACCGCGTGAATTTTGTATTAAATAAAGGCGGTGTTATTGAAAATATTTCGCTTCTATTGCATAAAGAAAAGAAAGAGAATAAGCCAGGTAAATAAAATGAAAAAGATTTTGATAATACTCGTTCTACTTGGGTTAGCCGTACCTACCGGCGCCCAAATTGATCTTAAAGATAAATTGAGGGGCTCTGTCAACCCGGAAGAAATTGTATCTCTTTCCGAAACTTTGCCTTTTAACAAGGCTATTGAAGTATTGAGCAAAGTAAGCGAAAAGCTGACCGGCAAAAAGATTGTGTCTCTTGTAGCGCTGACAGATCCAATCGGCGTTGAAATAGATAAGATGCCTTACAAAAAGGCATTATTCATTGTTGTTCAATACAACAATTTAATTGTAGAAGAAACAGAATTGAATCTGGTTGTTAAAAAGAAAGATGCTACTAAAGAAGCTCTCACTAAAGATGTTTATGCTCCTGTTACCGAACGAGAAGTAAAAATCTCTGCACTTATTTTTGAAGCAAGTGTTTCTGATATGAAAGAAAAAGGAGTTAATTGGGAATTTCTTTTGTCTCGCTCCGGATTAAGTATTGGCAGTAAGATTGTAACTTCATCAACTTCAAGCTCTACATCAGGTTCAACAACTGCTACGCAAAACCCGCCGGAGTTTAGCATTTCTCCTAAGGTAGATTTTACAATGGGAAAGTTTGATGGAACCGCCAGCGGACTATTTAAATTTTTTGAAGAAGAGCAGCTCGGTAAAATTATTTCCCGCCCAACCATTTCTACAATCAACGGTGTACAGGGCAGAACACAAGTCGGTTCGGAGTTCTCAATCAAGGAAAGAGATTTTGCGGGCAACTTGATTGATAAGTTTTATCAAAGCGGCACTATTATAGAAGTTACTCCCAACATCATTAACGAAGAGGGAATTGATTACGTTCTGTGTAAGGTTAGAATTGAAAGAAGCTCTGTAATCCCCGGTGCTATCACTACAGAAAAACCAAAGACCGAAGTAACAACGACTTTACTTCTTATCAACGGAGAAGAAGCTGCTATTGGCGGGCTATTAGTTAACGATGAAACAATACAGAGAAGAGGCGTTCCGCTGCTTAAAGATTTGCCATGGTGGGTATTTGGTTTGCGTTATTTGTTTGGTTACGATCAAGTTACAGTTTCAACCAAAGAAATTATTACTTTGCTTAAAGTAGAACTGCTTCCAACTTTAAAAGAAAGAGTTAATGCCAAGAAGAGCGATCTACTGAGAAAAGAAATTCTCGACCAGCAGAACAAGTTGAAGGATTACAAGGATCAAATAGACAATGCTAAAAAAGAAATTAAAGAAAAAGAAAAGATAGAAGAAGATAATAATTAAGCCAATCCAACCTTAACTGAATAAGTACTGCTGGGTGTAGACAAATCTTTTTAGCTTTTTTGAATACAATTGTAAGGTCCAACTCAAATGAAGTTGAATGTACGGTTTCTACTAACAACGTTCGTAATTGTACTTATCATTTCAATCTCTTCTACATTTGTATTCTATGCATTGGCAAACCGCGTTCTTATGCAGCAGCAGTCCAAATCATTAATTAACGCAACTTCCAATTTTGCTTTTGCACTACAATCCGAATTACAGAAAGCCGACGAAGATTTCAGGTCACTGGTCCCTTTAACTAACAAGTTTACCTCGATTAATCTTGACTCTACAAGTATTGATTTTCTATTTACATTAGTTAATGATTCGTTAATTAACTCAAAAGAATTGAAGGTCAAAAGCAGTTCTTATCTCAACATTCGCAGTTCATCTTTCCAGAAGTTCTTTACCAATAATCAAGCTTTGGTTCTCCGCTATGCACAGCTTCAAGATGGAAGGACATTCTACTACGGCAGAATATTGACTTCCGAACTTCTGGACAAAATCAGAGAAAAGATAAATGCAGAAATAGCTTTGGTAGTAAATGATTCACCGGTTGAAGTATCTAAGCCGGAGCTGAATCAAGTTAGATTACTTAGTGTAGTAAATGCAACCCGCGCATTAAAGTATAAAAATAATTTTGATTTATACTCGGAGGAACTTGATGATGCCGATTTCGTTTCCTCAATTTACTCACCTCGTTTTGTTTTTTTTCCCCAATTGAGAGTCAACTTTATTGTTTTCCAGGCATTTAAGGAAGGGGTAGAATTCAGAAACTCTTTGCAAATAGTAATGCTGCTAATTGTTTTGGCAGGAAGCGCAGTTACATTTATAATTGTTATTGTTTCAACAACTAAGCTGCGCCGGCAAATTGGAATGTTAAGCTTGGGTGCCATCGAAACTGGAAAGGGTAATTTGGAACATCGGGTTCCGGTTATTACTAAAGACGAAATTGGACATTTCAGCGAAACGTTTAACAAAATGCTTGATGAGTTAGTTAGAAATAAAAATGCCGAAAAAGAATACTCGGAATTCATCGCGCTTATTAATCAGAATCCGACGCTAAAAGAAATTTCGGATGCGGCTCTTTCAAAAATTATCAAATCAACACACTTAACATTTGGCGCACTTTATATTGTTGAAAAGGAAACGCTTCGTTTAATTTCTTCTTACGGAATAAGCAAACATACTGTACAGCTAACCGACGCGGATTTTTACAACGACGCAATTGAAAAGAAAGAAACAATCGAATTCCATTTTCAAGATAACTATCCGGAAATAAAAACCGGAATAGTGAAAGTGAAAATTAAATATTTGATTATCTATCCGGTCATCTACAATAAAGAAACCGTAGCGGTTCTCGAGCTTGCGAGCGAATCTAATCCCGACCCAAACATCGAAAAGTATATCAACACAATTCATGAACAGTTGGCTATAGGATTAGTAAATGCTAAATCGTTTGAGCAGCTGGAAAATTTGGTTAACGAGTTGCGTGTTCTTAATAACGAATATCAAAAGCAGAACAAGCAAATTGTAGAGCAAAATGAAGAACTGAAGCAGCTACACGGACAGTTAAAAGAAAAAGCAGAGGAGCTGGAAAAACAGCGGACAAAAGCTATCGAGCTTACGAAAGTAAAATCGGAGTTTTTAGCAAGCATGTCTCACGAGCTTCGTACGCCACTGATTTCTATACTTGGATTAACGGATTTGATGCTGAAGGATTCGACTATTCTAGCTAAAGTAAAAGAACGCCTAAATATTGTAAACAGAAACGGCAAAAAACTTCTTAGCTTAATAAATAATATTCTGGAGTTCTCAAAATTTGAATCCGGGAAAATTGATGTAAAGAAAGAAACATTTGTTTTGGCTGATTTGATAGAGGAAATAGAGCCGAATGTTAAACAACTTGCGCATGAGAAAAGCCTAAAACTGATTTTCGACATTCCTGTTAATAAAACAATTTTGCTCAATACAGATAAGGATAAACTTGAGCAAGTAATTTTGAATTTGATTGTAAACGCCGTGAAATTTACCGAGACAGGTTATGTGAAACTAGTAGCTACAGCTAACGCTAGCGATTTAAGCTTTGAAGTTGAGGATTCGGGAATTGGAATTTCTGAAGAACATCAAAAAGATATTTTTAGTGAGTTCAAACAAGTTGACGGAACCACCTCGCGCAAATACGGCGGCGCGGGACTTGGGCTAGCTATCTGCAAAAAATACATCGAGCTGATGGGTGGAACTCTGTCATTAAAAAGTGAAGTCGGTAAAGGTTCTACTTTTTCTTTTAGCCTCGAAGACGGTGTTCTGGATTTAATTGATAATACGGAACATAAGTTTTTGACCTATGAAAACGAACCGGTCCGACCTCAAAAAAAACTAAGCAAGAAACCTCCGGTGCTAATTGTAACTAACTCGGAAGAAACTAAAAAACTAATCGGGGATTATCTAACATCGTATAATGTGCAACATCAGTGCGTAAATTCTTGCGAAGAAGCAAAAGTCGAAATTCAACAGAAGGAGTTCTCGGCGGTAATACTTAATCCCTTTAGCGATTCGCTAAAACTTTTGTCAGATATAAAAACCGGAGAGTTGAACAGCTCAATACCTTTAATTTTTGTTCTTATTTCTGAAGAACTGAAATATGGATGGGAGCCAAATATCTTTGATTTTATTTTGCCTGGCAAATCAACAGCAATAACTTTGTTGCTGAATGAAATCGAAAATAAAAATAAACGAAGTGTTAACAATGTATGTATAGCAGCACCTGCCGATAACCATGTTGCCAAAATAATTGACCAGCTGAAAAATTATTCGCATGCAGTTTCTATAAAACAAGTTAGTAATCATGAAGAACTTATTACTACCGGTCTGAATGACCAGCCGGATGTAGTCTTTGTAGATGTTGAATCTCTTGGAGAAAATTCTCTCGAAATCTGCTATGCAGCGTCGTTGAGTAAGTCGCTTAAAAATTGCCCGATAATTTTCGTTCTGCCGCAAGCGTTAAGCGAAGAACAAGCTCAATTAATTTCGGCAAAGTATGAAGAAATAGCTGCCCGTATTAAGCTTCACCCGTTAGACATTCTAAAAGTGTTGAGGGACAGACTTAATTTAGAAGAAAGCGTCAGTAAGAAAAAAATCATGCTGATTGAAGAGACTCCGGATGAGATAGAAACCGAAGAAGTTGCAAAGAAAAAGAAATCTTCTAAGCCAACTATTTTAATTGTAGATGATGATGATGACGCACTCTTTACTGTCGGAGAGTATATTAAAACATTAGACTGCGACACAATATTTGCTCATAACGGTATGGAATGTTTGCTGATGCTAAATCACGTAGTCCCGGATTTGATTCTTCTAGATATAATGATGCCGCAGATGGACGGGTTTGAAACTATAAAAAGAATTAGGGGAGATAATCGTTTTGCCAAATTACCGGTTATTGCTTTAACAGCTTATGCTATGTTAGATAACAAAAATGTTATTGAGAAAAACGGGTTTAATGATCTGGTAACAAAGCCGATAAATTCTCAAACACTTTCGGTAAAAATCACAAAATATCTTAGTTAGAGTAGAATTAGAATGAAAAGAATATTGGTCATAGATGATTTTCCGGATAATGTTTTTCTATTGCAAGATAGGCTGGAAAGAGAAGGATACGAGGTGATTAAAGCTTACAATGGCGAGATGGGAATTCAAAAAGCTATTGAAGAAAAGCCTGATCTGATTCTACTTGATGTTATGATGCCGGATATCTCCGGCTTTGATGTTTGCAAAAAACTTTCTACTACTGATGGAACAAATTTAATTCCAATTATTCTATTAACCGCCTTAACAGAAGTTGAAGATATAAAAACGGGACTGCAAGCCGGTGCCTTTGATTATATTAAAAAACCTTTTAACAAAACGGAACTCATTGCAAGAATAAGTTCGGCTTTGCGGTTTAGCGAAATGAACAAATTGCTTGTAGAGATTGAAAAGATAAAAACTTATGCTGCCACAGTTGTTACTGCCAACCACGAAATAAAGCAGCCGCTAACTTTAATTAATCTTTCAACTGCGGCTATCAGAAGAGAAATTATTAAAGAAGAAATTTCGTCGGAAATGGTTTTGAAGAGGATTGATTTTATTGAAAATGCTGCAAAAGATATTCTGGCAGTGCTTGAAAAACTCGGTTCGATCAAAAAGCCGGTCATCACTCCTTACGTAAACAATTTAAATATTGTTGATTTGAAATCGGAAGACGATTCAGGGAATTAATTCTTCAATAACAGAAAGCATCTCTTCGAAATTATAAGGTTTGTTCAAAGTATGATCAATTTTCAAGAATGAAAGCATTTCTAAGTTCTCGGTTTGAGAACCGGAAGCCAAAATTATTGGAACAGCAATTTGTCTTTTTCTAATTTCGGCGATGCATTCAAGCCCATCCATCACAGGCATTTTTCTATCTAATATTATTAAATCACACTTGTTATTTTCTAACAGACTCAATACTTCTTTACCATCGGATGCGGGAAGCACGGTATAATTATACGTTTGAAGCAACTCGGATAGTAAGCTGCGAAGTAAGTTTTCATCTTCAGCTACCAAAATTGTTTTCTTAATTTCTTTTCCCTTTTTCTTTGCTGAATGAGCGACCGGAAAAGTTATTGTAAATGTTGTGCCAGCTTCTTTTTCACTATTAACTGTAATGCTGCCGCCAAAAGACTCAACAAGCTGCTTTACGATACTAAGTCCAATCCCGGAATTGTTTTCTGCCGGTTTGGTGGAAAACCGGTCTGTAAAAATATGTTTAATTACGTCTGGTTCAATTCCGCAGCCATTATCTAAAATTTCAATCAGCAGGCAATCCTTTTCAGAAATAAATCTTGAAGTAATTGAAATACTTCCAGCTCCGTTTATTGCTTCTACTGCATTTGCGGTTAAATTCATAATTATGCGGTAAATGTCTGTGTATTTTGCATTGATCAACTTTAATTTCGGTTCAAGTGTCAACGAAAATTTAATTCGGTTGCCGTATTGCAGAATGAAAGAACGCACAACATCTTGAATTATGGAATTAATGTTTACCCGTCTGGTTTTTGCCGTCAAAGCAGAATTGCCAATAGCATTCTCTATAATTTCGGAAGCTAAATATGTACCTGATTCAATGTTATTGAGTAGAATAGAATAGTTTTCTGAAGATTGGCTTTTGTGTTTTAACAGCTCGATGCTTGTTAATATACGGGTGAAAATGTTATTTAGATCGTGAGCGAGATGCTTTAGTGATAAATCTTTTTTTTCTTGCTGCATTACTTAAGATTGTACTTAATGATTTTTGAATAAAGAGTTTTTTGGCTTATATCCAGAGCTCGTGCAGTGTTTTCACGGTTCCATTCATGATGATCCAACGCTTTCTTGATATGAATCTTCTCTATCTGTTCCATCGTCATTATTGTTCCGTCATCGGCTAAATGAGTAGCAAATTCAAATTCTTCTTTGGGAATATTCAAATCCTTTGGCATAATTTGCTCACCCTCGGAAAAAATAATTGCACGCTCGATCATGTGTTCAAGCTCTCTTACATTACCTGGAAATGCATAACCCATTAAATCTTTCTTTGTTTCCGAAGATAAACGTTTATTTGAACGAACAGGAGACTTTTTCTGTAAAAAATATTCAGCCAATAGCAATATATCACTGTTACGTTCTCTGAGAGGGGGTATTGTTAAAGTGATTACATTTAATCTGAAGAGTAAATCTCTCCGGAAGTTTTTCTTCTCGGCTTCTTCCATCAAATTTTTGTTGGTGGCGCCAATTACTCTAACATTTGAGCTTAGATTACTAACGCCGCCTATTCTTCTAAACTCGCCGTTTTCAAGAAACCTGAGCAACTTTGGTTGAAGTGTTAAACTCAGTTCTCCAATCTCATCCAAAAAGAGAGTGCCGCCGTTAGCTATTTCAACCAAGCCTTGTTTTGATGTTTTTGCATCTGTGAACGCACCCTTTTCATAACCGAACAATTCGCTTTCAATTAACTGATCCGGCAGCGAAGCGCAATTTATTGCTACAAATGGTTTGTCCGCTCTATTTGAATTTTTATGTATGAATTCCGCAAACAATTCTTTGCCGGTTCCGGTTTCTCCTTCAAGCAATATATTAGATTCAGACTTAGCAGCGCGTTCAGATAACTTGCACAAATTCTTAATCGGCTCGCTATCACCAATAATTGTATTTGGTGGAGACTGAGTAATCTTAGAAGACAAAATTTTATTTTTTATGAGTAAATCTTTATGCTCAAGTGCGCGCTCAATTGTAATGCATAGCTGTCCAAACTCGTATGGTTTTGTAATGAAATCGTAAGCGCCCTGTTTAATGCAATCTATAGCCGTTCGCATATCGGACTTAGCGGTAAGAACAATTACTTGCAGAGAAGGGTGGTTATCCTTAACATAACTTAAAACTTTTTCCCCATGTATCTCGCGCATTTCCAGATCCAGGAGTAGGATATCATAATAACGCTTTTTGAGCATTTCAATAGCATCTTTGCCGTCGTAAACCGTATCTACATAGTATCCTTCGTTCACCAACTCCTCTTTGAGCAGGTAACATAAGGTCTCATCATCGTCTGTAATTAATATTCTGGAATCTTTCATAATGGTAAATTTTACTTCTATTTCAATATATGAAAAAAACTTAAGAATAGATTTTAAAAAGCGAGCTATAAGTATGTAAATGTAGAAAAAAGTGAGAAAAGTAATAGGTCTTTTGGATTTAAGAACGAATCAAATTATATTTGAGCCCTCAAAATTTTGAAGTAGGGCGCGTAGCTCAGTGGTAGAGCAACACCCTTTTAAGGTGAAGGTCGGTGGTTCGAGCCCACCCGCGCTCACAAAAAAAGCCTTGTAAATTCTTGTTTACAGGGCTTTTGTGTATTAAAATGTGCCGGTATTATAAACTATAGGATAGTAAAAAGACACAGTCGAAAAATTTTGGCAAGAATATTAATTGAGCAAAAATATCGGTGGTTCTCCCGAAGGGACTCCTTCGGAGGAGCCCACCCGCGCTCACAAAAAAAGCCTCTTTTTCTTATAAAAGAGGCTTTTTTGTTTTAAATTCCACGATATGACTTTCGCTTTTCCAAGATCAGATCAGCTATATTTTACGTACAGTTTTATGATTTCTTAGCAGATCAATTAATTATCACAATGTATTTAATGATATGCTTAGATATAGTAGGTACAGTCAGGCAGCTGCTACAGTCTTTATAGCATGAATCAGCTTCAAATGAGACAAGTACATGGTTTTAACTTCAAAAGAAAATATTTACTTCGTTCAATTTGTTTTGTTTAGCCGATATTCGATTCATTTTCTAAACAACTCTATGAATAAATTAACAATATCCTTTACAACCGGTAGAATATTTTAGATAAAGGATGGTTATACACACTTCCGGGAAAAATATTTTTAAAATTCTTGTATATCACCCTACTTATTTATCACTCAATAACATGGCTACTATTTGAGGTTAATTTATTAGTACAGCGTCTTTTTCTTAAAATTTTATCTACTCACTTATTGCCGAGCACACGTGCTAAAACTAATTTCTAAAATTTGGGGAACCTTGAGTCTTTCAAGCAGGTGTTGAATTCAGAATTCTTTCCTGTTAGTCATGTTAAAATATACTTACACTATTTCACTTGAATGGTTATATTTCTTCCCATACTTAATTCCAAAATAAATCAATGAATGCTTTTTCCATTATACCAATCGTGGCACTTTTATTTAATGGGGCTGTTTGGAGCTATATATTTATTAATAGGAAAGAACGGCCAGTAAACAATTCATTTCTACTCTACTCAACCAACCTAATGTTATGGATTATTGTTGAGATTATTCTTCGCCAACCTCTATCTACAGAATATATCATGCCCCTTATTAAAATTGATTCGATAATGAGTTTGGCTCCAACTTTTTGGTTCCTAAATTTCACTTATACTTTTATTGGAAGAAAAAGAGATTTAATCTATTACATTTCATCCACTTCTGTCTTTACGATTATCTTAGTAAGTATAAGTACTAATCTTATTCTGGCAGACTATCTTAAAACAAGTTGGGGTTATGATAGAGTTCAAGGTGTTCTTTATTTTCCGGCGATTATAATTGCTATTATTTTGCCGGCTATATACTCGGTATATCTCATAATTGAAAAAATAAAAACAACTTCAGATTATACTTATAAAAAATCTTTGCCTTTAATTCTTATTGGTTCCTTAATAAGTTTAATGTTAGGACTTGTCTCAAACGTAATAATTCCTCACATATTCAACAATCATGATCTTGTACAGTTCGGAGAATCTACAACTGTTGTTCAATCGTATTTCATTTTGGTAGCAGTTATAAAATATAAATTATTTACACCAAGTGTAGAAGACATTGCAAACGATTTATTTGCAAGCATGAAAGAGGCGGTGCTCATTCTTGACAAGGGAGGTAAAATACTTCAGTTAAATGCATACGCTAAAAAGTTATTCGGATCAAAGGTTGCCGGCAATGAAGAAGTTATTAATGTGAATAATCTATTTTCTAATTTTGAGATAAACAAGGACGTTACCGATTACGAAGTGAATTATATATCTGATTCTGAAAAGAAAATCCTCTCGCTTTCGCAAATTGGGATTATTAATAAAGATGTTGAATTAGGAAAGATTCTTATTGCACGCGATATTACCGAACGCAAACGGGCTGAAGAAGCATTGAGTGAGTCCGAAGCGAAATTCCGATGGCTGTTTGAAAACGTTCCTGATGGGATCTACCTCAGTACGCCTGACGGCAAACTTGTAAATGTCAATGATACGTTAGTGCAAATGCTTGGATATAATTCTAAGGAAGAACTTTTAGCTGCTGATATTGTGAACGAATTGTATATGAATCCATCGGAAAGAACATTTTGGATCGGGAAACTTGAAGTCAACGGCAAGCTGCATAGTATTGAGCTTCACCTTAAACGAAAAGACGGTACTCCATTGTTAGTGAGAGAGAATGCCCATCTCCTTGCCGATGAGAGCGGCAAACTTTTTTATGAAGGTACTCTGACTGATATAACCAAGCTCAAAGAGGCAGAGAAAGCATTGCGTTCATCGGAAATCCGCTTTCGCTCCGTATGGGAAAGCTCTGCAGAAGGAATGCGGTTAACAGACAAAGATGGAATTATCATTGCAGTCAACAAAGCGTTTTGCAAATTAACCGAAATGAAGGCACAAGACCTGATCGAGCAACCGCTCACCGTAACTTATAACGGCGGAAAGAACAAAGATGCAATGCTTCAAAACTATCGAACGCGCTTCAAAGAAAAAAGCTTTCCGGCAAATCTTGAACAGAAGCTTATACTTCCATCCGGTAAAGTTGTATATCTTGATGGCACATATACATTTGTTGAAATTGAATCCGGCAATGCGCTGCTGCTAAGTGTCTTCCGGGATGTTACAGAAAGAATACTTAATGAACAGGCTCTCAAGAAAAACAAATTAATGATGAACCGTGCGGAAGAAATTGCTCATTTGGGAAGCTGGGAATTGGATTTGGAAACAAATAAATTAAATTGTTCCGCCGAGCTATATCAAATATATGGGCTTCAGCATGAGAATTTTGACGGAAAGTTCGAATCAATTTTAAAATTAGTTCACCCCGAAGATTCAGGTAATATTCTTGCAAATATTAAACGTGCTCGCGAATCAAATGAACCATTTGAACATTACGAAAGAATAATTAGACCGGACGGCGAGAATCGAATATTATATACAAAAGGAATTATTCTGGACAATGTTGAGGGAAATGCAAAAACTATTTACGGTTCATGTCTGGATGTAACTGAATTTAAAAGAGTTGAGAACGCGTTAATTAACTCAAGTGAAAAGTTAAGAGCGCTTTCAGCAAGTTTGGAAGCAGCAAGAGAAGAAGAGCGTTCGTATATAGCAAGAGAACTCCATGATGAACTGGGACAAGTGTTAACCGCCATTAAGATGGATCTAACTTTGATGCAGGACGACCTGCTTATCAAGCCGGACTCGTTAAAAGAAGAAATTACCGCGCAATTGGTTCAAATCGAAAAAATGGTTGATCGCCTTATTATCACTGTAAAAAATATTGCAACTGAACTTAGACCGGATATTTTAGATCACCTGGGATTAATTGCTGCTTTAGAATGGCACGCAAAAGAATTTGAGAACAGGCATAAAGTTAGGTGTGTTTTTAATAGTAATATCGGAAAGATAGAATTAGAGAAAGAAAAATCAACAGCGGTCTTCCGTATTTTTCAAGAAGCACTGACAAATGTTGCACGCCATTCCGGTGCTTCGCAGGTAACCGCTAAAATACAATTGTTAAAAGACAAATTACTTCTAGAGGTTGAAGATAACGGTAAAGGAATATCAAACGAACAACTTTTTAATATTTCTTCTATCGGAATTACCGGAATGAAAGAAAGAGCAAAATTTTTAGGAGGGAAAGTTTTTATTGATGGTCAAGAAGGAAAAGGGACAAGGGTTTTTCTTGAAATGCCTCTTTCCCCTGCTGAGGATTTAAATAAAATTTAGAGGGTGCAATGAAAATCGTAATTGTTGATGATCATGAATTGGTGCGCGAAGGATTAAAAAAAGTCCTTCTCAAAGAATCCGGAATACAATTAGTTGGGGAGGCAAGCAATGCTTTAGAACTTTTTAAACTGTTGGAAGAAACTGAAGTTGATTTGGTTGTGCTTGATATTACTATGCCAGGGAGAAGCGGCTTAGATATTATCAGCGAGATCAAAAATTTGAATGATAATATTCGAATTCTGATTTTGAGTATGCATCCTGAAGAAAGATTTGCTTTAAGAGCATTAAAAGCCGGTGCCTCGGGATATTTATCTAAAGAAGCAGCGGCAAGAGAATTGGTTTCCGCAATTAGAAAAATTATGAGCGGCGGCAGGTATATTAGCGCCGCACTTGCAGATCATCTGGTTAGCAATCTTGATAAAGAACCCGGTAAACTGCCTCACGAAACTTTATCCAATCGAGAGTTTGAAATTTTCCGCCTGATTGCTAAAGGTAAATCGGTTGGGCAGATTGCCGAAGAACTAATTCTGAGTGTGAATACTATAACTTCTTACCGCTCTCGCATGATGGAGAAAATGACTTTTAGTTCTAATGCCGAAATAGTTCGTTACGCAATTGAACATAACCTAATTGACTAAGTCCAGATTGCAATTTTTATTCCTTCCTGTTTTGAGCCGTTTTCGGTAAAACTATTTTATTATACCTTTCCATAAGATCAATTTATGCCACAATAATTGTGGCAGCCGCGCCATAGTTTTCTTGGCATTTAAAACAAATGAATCGCTCTAAAAAATTAATTTCATTTCTGTTATTATCATCCCAAGAGTATGGGTTGAATATGAAGATATTAATTGTAGACGACTCTAAAGAAATTAGGGATAGAATTTTAAGACTTATAAGCACAAATACTAAGTTTACAAAAGTACTTCAGGCAGAAAACTTAGTTCAAACGAAAAATGTGATCTTTACCGAAATTCCTGATGTACTCTTACTAGATATCCAATTACCAGATGGTACTGCATTCGATATTCTTGACTCTATAGACAAATCAGCTTATGCGCCAATAATTATGATTCTTACCAACTATGATCTACCATTATACAGAGAAAAAGCAGCTGAAAAAGGAGTTTCGTTTTTCTTCAATAAGTCTACTGAATTTTTAGATCTCAGATATGCTTTACAAAATTTCATATCCAAAGATAAAGGCTATTTTTTCTAAACTAAGATCACAGCTATAATTTATAGTTCGGAGTGGCTTGGAAAGAAATAGGCGTTACTTACCAATTCTGTTAAGTATTTTTTTTGCAGAAAAACAGCTGTTGGAAAACAGTGATTTAAAACACAGAGATAAAATTTTAATGCTCATAACCACTTAAATTATGTGCGAATTCTAATCAAATTCTTGTCACGAAAACCACTACAAAGTTGTAACATGAATCTTTGCTTTAAAATCACAAAATCAGCGCTACCACCAAAATTATTGCACCAATATATTGCCTCCAGAATTTAATCAATACAAAGGAGCAATAAAATGAAAAGCGTTATACGAACCACTCTTTCCATTATTCTCTTCCTTTCTTCGGCAATTATTTTAACAGCACAACCAAAGATTGATAATAATATACAGAGTTCTATCCTAAGCGGTGCATCGCAACTGCAAGTGGTAATAACTTTTAACGGTAAAACAGCCCCATCTGCTTTACAGTTAGCAGGATTAAAACAATTGGGAATACTTAACGCTTTCAGTTTTAAATCCTTACCAATGGTTGGCGCTGTAGTAACACCGGCTCAAATAAATTCTTTATCGCAGAATTCACAAATAAAATCAATATACCTGAACAAAAAATTAGATTACTACAATTTTGACGGAACAGCCCTTACCGGTGTTGACCGGCTAAGAAAAGATCAAACAATTACCGCTAAGAACGGCGGATTCCCTGTCTCCGGAAAAGGTGTTACTGTTTTAATTAATGATAGCGGTGTTGACGGGACACATGAAGACATAAAATTCGGAACTCGCTTGATTCAAAATGCAGTTGGTTCTACAAACCCGCACGCGTATTCAAGTCTATTACCTATTGTGTATTTAGAAAACATTCCCAACACAGATAACAATTCCGGACACGGAACACATGTAACAGGAAGCGTCGGTGGAAACGGTTCCAAATCTGCCGGTAAATATGAAGGTGTAGCACCGGGTGCTAATCTGATCGGATATGGATCAGGTGCGGCTTTATTTGTTCTCGACGGCATCGGCGGATTTGATTACGCAGTTACAAATCAGTTTTTATATAATATTAAAGTGATAACAAATTCATGGGGCTCGTCAGGTTCATTCGATCCTTACGATCCGATTAACATAGCTTCAAAAATTGCATACGATCGTGGTATTGTAGTTCTCTTCGCAGCCGGTAACAGTGGACCCGGAGAAAATACTAATACACCTTATGCGGCACCCTGGGTTATAACTGTTGCAGCAGGTGATAAATATGGAAGATTAGCAGATTTTTCTTCACGTGGTGTTAAAGGTCAAACAAGTACTTTTGAAATTGATGGCGATACATGGACTTATGAAAATAGACCAGCCATAACTGCACCGGGTGTTGATGTAGTTTCAACTCGAGTAATCGCTCCTGTCTCTTCTCTTGCTGCGGATGCAGATGCAACAACTCTTGAACCTGCATACTTACCGTTCTATACTACAATGAGCGGTACCTCAATGGCTACTCCGCACACAGCCGGAATAGTAGCTCTTATGCTCGAAGCTGATAGAACTTTATCCCCGGCACAAGTAAAAGATATTCTTCAAAAAACTGCAACCAATATGCCGCATTATGAATCCTGGGAAAATGGTGCAGGTTACGTTAATGCATATGCAGCAATTGATTATATAATGAATAACAGAACTTATAACTCACTCGCAAATATTTATCAACAGTTTAACAGCAGTGTAAATAATTCGGCTGTATATCAGGATTTTACAATTGAGTATACTACTGCGCCGGAATTATCTCCGACCCAAAATAGATATTCATTTAATGTAAGTTCAGGAACTTCGGCTATCGAAGTAAGTATTGATGAACTTTATGGTCTCTTAGGACAAACCGGCAATCCGGTTAACTTAGTTGTGATTTCACCTGATGGCTATGAGTATTCATCGGGAATCTCTCTCTTATTCGCAATTGAATACAAAAGAACTGTATCTGTTACAAATCCTATTGCAGGCACATGGAATGTTGAGCTAAGAGGTTTACGCGGGGATACTGCAAATCCAACAAGCGGTGTTTCATTTGATGAAACTATTAATGGCAAAGTTAAATCATTAACATTTTTAGGTCATACCGGACTTAACGATATAAGCGGTCACCCGGCAGAAGCTTCCATAAAATTAGCAGTCTCATCAAGATTAGTAGATGGATTTCAAACCGGAATGTACATGCCGGACGATCCTTTAAAAAGAATTGACATGGCAAAATATTTAATGATGGGTCAAGCGATACGCCAATATCTTCCAACAAACGGCAGCATGACTATCAACGATGTGAGTGCAGATAATCAATTGTTGATAGAATCCGTAACAGCTAAAGGCGCAGCAATCCGGGACAGATTCCAGGTACTCAAAGGTGTTATGCTTCCAACAAGTGCAGGAATGTTTTCTCCCGAAGAAAGCGTTGAAAGAATAGATGTTGCTTATTCATTCATTCAAAGTTTAGGATTGCAATTGAAGGCAGATTCTCTTGCGGGAACACAAGTAAAAGTAACTTTCAATAGTCAAGTGATCACTCTTGATGATAATGCCGATATACCATCCAACCTAAGAGGATATGTACAATTAGCGCTCGACTTAAATTTAATAAATGCATACTTCACACTAACACAAGGTCCTTACGATTTGGCACCAACAATGCACGCCTCCTTTAAACCAGGTCAAGTTGTAAGCAGAGGAGACTTTGCAGTAATAGTAACAAGAACATTTAATGAATGGACAAAAGCATTAGCAAAGTCGTCGGGTAATAATAATCAGAATAAAGTATCAACGCTACCGATAGAGTTCAAGCTGGAACAGAATTATCCAAATCCGTTTAACCCAACAACAACGATTAATTATTCTGTACCTGAAAACAGTGTTGTATCATTAGAGGTCTATAATATAATTGGACAGAAAGTAGCAACGCTTGTAAACGGATATCAACCGGCAGGCAGTTATACGGCAACATTTGATGCAAGCAAGTTATCATCCGGTATGTATATATATCGAATGATGACAAATAATTTTGTTAAGACAATGAAAATGAGTTTGATTAAGTAACGGCAGTTTTTTAATAAAAAAGTAAAAAATAGATTCTAAGCGTTGGGAATTTATTCTCGACGCTTTTCGTTCAATTAAATAGTGATGTAGTTAGAAAGAATTATAAAGGAGTAGTATTCATGAAAACTAAAAAGACTATGCACTTTTTCTTGATTTTTATTTTGACTTCAGTAATCACCGGTAATTTATTAGCCCAGGCAGTGATTGATCAAAAGCTGAGTAACGCATTAGCCGGCACCACCGATCCGGTTGAAGTAGTTGTAACATTTAAAGGGGATGGACCATTAAACGCAATACATTCTACTATCTTAGCAAACGCGGGTATTACACGCGGATTTCTGTTCCGGACTTTACCAATAGCCGGAGTCTTAGCTACTTCTGCGAACATACAAGCATTGGCAAATAATCCGCAAGTAAGATCTCTCTATCTTAACGAGCAGCTTACATACGATAACTACAATTCGCGTCAGTTAACAGGAGTAGATAAAGTTAGAAAGGATCAAACGATAACAGCAAAGAACGGAGGATTCCCGATTTCCGGTAAGGGGATCGGAGTTGTGATTAACGATTCCGGTATTGAAGGCACTCATAAAGATTTGGAATATGGACGCAATCTGGTTCAGAATACATTAGGCGCAACAAACTTGCACGCACTGAGTACTCTTCTTCCAATTACGTATATCGAAAACATGCCTACAACAGAACTTGGTTCGGGACACGGAATGCACGTAGCGGGTATCGTTGGAGGAACAGGAATTAATTCGGCAGGGAAGTATCAAGGAGCTGCGCCGGGCGCTAACTTAATTGGATATGGATCAGGTGCTGCATTATTGGTTCTTGACGGTCTCGGCGGTTTCGATTATGCTCTCACGCATCAATTCCAATATGGAATTCGTGTTATCACAAATTCGTGGGGCAACACCGCAGATGTAGGAACGCCTGTAAATCCAAATGATCCTGTTACGATTGCTACAAAATTGTGTTATGATCGTAATATCGTTGTTGTTTTCTCGGCTGGCAATGCCGGACCTGCGGGTTTAATCACAGGCAATTATAAAAAAGCACCGTGGGTTGTTTGTGTTGCAGCAGGTGATAAGTATGGCAGATTAGCAGATTTTTCATCGCGTGGTGTTAAGAATCAAACAGGTTCATTTGAAATTGATGGAGATGTTTGGAATTGGGAAGACAGACCAACTGTTACAGCACCCGGTACCGATATTATTTCAACACGCGCTTTGGTTGCAACATTAACTCCGTTAGGTGCAGCTCAAGATATATCCATAGAACCGGCTTACCTTCCATATTATACAACAATGAGCGGAACATCAATGGCAGCGCCGCATGTTGCAGGAATTGTTGCCCTGTTACTCGAAGCAAATCCGTCGCTTTCTCCTTTAGAAGTAAAGCAAATCTTACAGCGAACCGCAACAAATATTCCGGGGCGTGAATCGTGGGAAGCAGGCGCCGGATATGTGAATGCTTTTGCAGCAGTTGATAACGCTTTCCGCAATGCGAGTTATGGTTCGACTCTAAATTATTCAAGACAATTTAACAGCAATCCGCTTAGTGAAGTAATCAATACAAGTTTTACAATTGCATACAACCCGGTAGTATCTTCTTCAACTCAAAATAAATTTCAGTTTACTGTTGGAGAAGGAATCACTGCTCTTACGGCAAAGATTATGGCGTGGGGTCTTGAGGGACAAACAGGCAACACTGTTGGTGTAGTATTAATTTCACCTTTGGGAGAAGAATATAGTTCAGGTGTCAATGTTCTCTTTCCGCTTTATTATGATAGAAGTGTAGTTGTTGCATCTCCAATGCCGGGTGAATGGACGGTTGAAGTTCGTGGACTTCGGGGTGATGCTGCAAATCCGGTTGGAATAGCACTGCCGGAAGACGTCAACGGAAATATTGAACAGCTTAAAGTTGGCGGTATCGGCGGCTTGAATGATATTGCCGGACATCCGGCTGAGGCATCAATAAAGCTTGCTGTTAGTAAACGCCTTGCCGATGGATATCCTGATGGGAATTTTTATCCGGATAACTTATTAACAAGAATAGAGCTTGCAGATTATTTAACTATGGGTCAGGCGATCAGACAATATCTACCAACTAACGGCACAAGTAATTTTTCAGATGTAAGTCTTGATAAACAATTGTTGGTGGAATCCATAACAGCTAAAGGTGCTGCGATTAGAGATAGATCTCAAGTGCTTAAAGGTGTTATGCTTCCAACAAGAGAAGGAAAGTTTTCTCCGAAAAAAAGTGTTAAAAGAGTAGACATTGCATATTCATTCATTCAAAGTTTAGGATTGCAATTGAAGGCAGATTCTCTTGCCGGAACGCAAGTGAAAGTTTATTACAATGATCAACAAATTATTCTGTCTGATAACAATGATATCCCATCAAATCTTAGAGGATATGTTCAATTAGCGCTCGACTTAAATTTAATAAATGCATACTTCGCTTTAACCCAAGGTCCATACGATTTAACACCAACTATGCATGCATCTTTTAAGCCGAACGAAGTGATAAGCAGAGGAGACTTTGCAGTAATTGTAACAAGAACATTTAACGAATGGACAAAAGCATTAGCTAAGTCGGGCAACAGTCAGAATACAATAACAACGTTACCAATGGAGTTTAAGTTGGAACAAAATTATCCAAATCCGTTTAACCCGGCAACATCAATAATCTTCTCAGTAGCTAACGATGGAATTGTTAGTTTAGAAATATTTAATATGCTTGGAGAAAAGGTGGCTACACTTCTGAACGAATATAAACCGGCCGGGAGATACTCGGTTAATTTTGATGCAAGCAAACTTGCCTCCGGTATTTATCTGTACAGAATAAATACAAATCAGTTTGTGAAAACAATGAAGATGAGTTTGATTAAATAATATTTTTTTTTAATTTAATAGCGTAGAGAGAGTTATAAATCCTGCGCTATTCGTTTAAATAAACCCAATCAAAACAGAATGATTAGAATTAGTAAAATATTAGTTGCTAATTTCTTCTTGTTTGTATTCCCAATCTTTTCCGTGGCATTAGCGCAGGGATCGGTAACTGTAACCGGAACCGACCTGACTCCTACTTTTTCGCAGGGCACATCCACACCGGTTGTAAGTCTGTCTTTCAGTAATATCAATAATACTTTAGGCCAAGCCAGAATTACGAACATCCAAGTGGACCGGACAGGAACTGCAACCGTTGATGATGTAGAATTTGTAAGACTTTATGATGACGCAAATAAGAACAATGTTGTTGATGGGGGTGAAACTCAACTAGATATCAAATGGTTCTTGGGGTCCCCCGGTTCTTTAACGTTTATAATCCCCGATCCGTATTATTTACCAACCACGACGAAGAATTTACTTATTGTATATGATGTCAAAGCAGGGGCAAACACAAGTCATACGGCAGGGGCTATGATGCTGTCAACTTACATTTCCGACAACAGTGGCGGTCTCACTGCAATCACATTTGCCGGAATAGTAACAGGTAACCAGCCGCTTCCTGTAGAGCTGACTTCTTTCACTGCTTCTGTTCAAAATAAATCTGTAAATCTAAAATGGCAGACAGCAACGGAAGTGAATAATTATGGTTTTGAGATTCAAAAGCAGAATGCAGAAATAAGAAATCAGAAATCGGAATGGGAGAAAATTGGATTTGTACAAGGGTATGGAAACAGCAATTCACCTAAGGAATACTTGTTTGAAGATAAGAATCCACAAGCTGGAAAATTGCAATACAGATTAAAGCAAATTGATTTTGACAGCAAGTTTGAATACTCGAACACTATTGAAGTTGATTTTGAAGCACCGGTAAATTTAGTCTTGGATCAGAACTATCCCAATCCTTTTAACCCTACTACAACAATAAAATATGAAATACCTCAAAATAGTTTTGTAAAACTGCGCATCTATGATTTGCTGGGAAGAGAGATTTCAACTTTGGTCAATCAAGATCAGAATGCAGGTTATCATGAAATTACTTTTAACGCGAAAGATTTATCGAGCGGCATTTATATTTATCAAATTCAAGCGGGAGAATTCTCCCGGATAAAAAAGATGCTTTTGATGAAATAATTTTTTCACAATGTACTAAGAAAGGAATAAAATCATGTTAGGAATAAGTAAATCTCGTTTCCGTCTTTTATACGGGATTCCCCTTGTATTTTTATTTTTGTTGCTTACCTCTTGTTCAAATGATAATCCCGTTGATTCCGGGGGTGCAAATGCTAAAGTAACAGGTAAAGTTACAGGAGATTCAGGACTCTATAAATCGCTGAAAAAATCTTCCGGTGCCGAATCAATCCAGGGGATCAGCGGCGCAACTGTAATCTTAGCGCAAGTTCAAGCAGACGGATCCTTAAAAACTGTTTCAACACAAAGTGTGCAGACGGATCTTAATGGTAGTTTTACTGTTGAAACAAGCTTAAGCAGCGCACAAAATTTGGTTGTTGTTGCTACTAAAGGCGCATCTCAATGGAAAGCGGTTGTTTATTCCGAGGTTAAAAGTAATTCAACTGTTTACTGCCAGCCTGTAAATACACAAACAACAGCACACGCAGATGTCTATTCACAAATCGTTGTCTCCGGACAAGCAAGTACGGTCTCATCTGCAGACTTGCAAATGTATTTAACTTCTTCAGTGGCTGCTCAAATTAACAGCAGTACTACTGCAAGAAGCCAATTTGCATCGTGTCTTGCGTCGGAATCACAAGTAAGAACTCAAGCTTCAAGTCATACATATTTTGGAGTTTCAAATTCTCAATTACAAACTATAGAAAATGCTAGAGCTCAAGCATCAGTTGCATTCCAATCTTCGCTGCATAGCCATGCAGAATCTCAATCCTCAGCTAGTCAAGATTTTCGAACTTATCAGCAAGCATGTATTGCAGCTTACACGAATGCAAGTGTAAAACTAGAGACCTATGCGAAACTTTTAAGGGTTTCATCAAGAGCGTATATAACTCAATCAGCTCAGATGTCTTCAAGCGCTTATTTTTCCGCATCACAATCTATTAGCGCATACTTAGCTGTTGCTATAAGGTCTGCTGCAGAATCTAAGTTTCAAGAGGCGGGTGCATCGAGTGCGCAGATGAGCGCGGTAACCAGTGCAGGGGTAACATTATCTGCTTCCATCGCCGGCGCAACAACTATTGGTCAAATAAATGACGCTTATGTTCAATATCATAATACTGTTGTTGCGCAGCTGAAAGTTGTATTAAGCGCATATGCTTCATTGATTACTACACTTGATGCAAACATCAACGCCGCGGCAGGAGTCAAAGCAAACTTAAATGTAGCTTTGTCAGGTGCGCTCTCTACTTCTCAATTTATCAACGCCTACACAAGTTTCTATAGTGCAATAGCGGCATCTGTTCAAACAACACTAACAGGTGCATCCGGTGTTCAAGTAAGCAGTATAACCGAGTTGTTAATTCTGGCTAATATGAATTGATTAAGAAAGTTGTTAGAAAATCTTAATTTTTTGATGGTAACCTCTTACACATTCAAAATATTATTCCTGTCTAAACTTAATATATTAAATAGCCACGGATTTCCACTTTTGTGGAATGACAGACAAAGAATTTTTTTTCGAGATCTCAAATATATAATTGTCAATTAGCGGAACATTTCCGGTTTGCTTTGGTCGCATCAAAGTTCTTATTTATTAATAGCTTGTCTTAGTAAATAGGTTGTATATTGGTTACGATTATTGGGTAACGAAATGGAACTCACGATTGGCGTCAAAGTAAAGTATAATTATCCATTACCAGACTCACAGGGTAACAAGAGTTTTCTCGGCACTATTGAATACATAGGTGAGTCTTATCTTGATATTCGTAGTGATAAAAATACCTTGCTTAAAGTATCATACAAAAATTATGATAACATTAAATCGTTCGAAGAACTAAAGCCATTATCACCTATGGAAACTAGTTCTTGATTAGTAGTGGATACATGCGCACTTATTAAAATAGTATTCTAAAATATTAGTAAGTGCAGCAATATTGATTCGATTTATCACGATTATAAAAAAATCTCTTTTTTTTTGAAAAGAGATTTTTTCCAGCGTAAAAATTAAAAGTGGGATATTCTACTTAATTAGAACTAATTTTTTTGTATCAACAAAACTGTTTGTCCGCAGTTGATAAAAATAAACTCCGCTCGAAAGATTCTTGCCGTTAAACTTAACACTATAAAAACCGGGAGATTTCACTTCATCAACCAGTGTGGAAATTTCTCTACCGAGAATATCAAACACAGACAGTCTTACTTTGCTTACTTCAGGCAATTGATAATTAATTTCTGTTACCGGATTGAATGGGTTAGGATAGTTCTGTTCCAGATTAAATTTTGCGGGAATTGTAGATGCCGCAATATAAGTAGGTGTGTTAAATGAAGTTACGTTTGACCAAACGCTCCATTTCAAATTGTGATCGCGGTACCTAACGCGGTAGTAAAATGTCTTATCGTTCTTAAGAGCTGTTCTTTTGAAAGATAGTTTTGTTAAATCAATACCTTTGTTTTTATCAATCGGATTAAAACTCGCATCAGCCTTATAAATGTTTTTCCAGTGAACCATGGTATCAATTGATGTTTTGTTGAAATCAATTACTTCAGCAATTTGTATTCTTACTGTCATTAAAGAGTCGCTGGAGATTTTTGAAGTATTGAAAACGATCTGGCTCTCATTGATTGTGGGCAAGCTTGTAGTTGGTGCAGCAGGTGCTTGCTGGGTTACTTTTATATACCACTTATCCATCAGTTCATTATTGCGCGCCTTGCTCGCATTACCCAAACTGTACATGGAAGATTCAAATGTTCTATTCGCCACATCAATCTCGATTAACTGATAGCAGAAATTATCTATCGTTACATGAATATTTGGATAATCGTTATTAATGTAAGAACCCCATCTATCTATAGCGCCGCCGCCGCCGCCGCCGCACACCATGCGAAAATCATTACGCGGAGTGGTACTTTGCGATTCCACTGTTCCTCTTTCAAATCCGTGAGTGTGCCCATAGGAATATTGAATAACCTTGGAATATTTTTTTAGAATAGGAAAGACTTGGTTTGTTAAATATGCTGGTCTTGAATCCTCTGTAATACCCTGACCCCAAAGTTCGGTTATAGAAAAATGATGACCAATGAGAAAAACAAAATCTATCTTTGGATCGTTCTCAGCTTCAGTTAATTTACTTTCTAACCAAAGGTTTTGCAGAGTAAGAGCCGCTCCAGATAAATTTGTATTCAATCCAACAAACATTGTATTGGCAACTACAGAAGACCAGAATCTTTCCGAAAAAGCATTTGGAGCCGGGTAGCCGGAAATGTTATCGAGCTTCATGTATTTATAGTAGAATTCGTGCTCGCCTTCATGATTTCCGGTAACAGTTAGAAAAGGAATATTTGGCGAGATTGGAGACATGGGCGCAAAAAATTGTGTTGTCCATTGCGTAATATTATTTCCTGAAACAACTAAATCGCCGGAGTGCAAGACCAAATTAACATTCTTATGAATATCGCCTCCGTACAACTGCTGCATATTCTTTTTTGCTTCTCTTATTATCTTGGAAGACATAGTAGTATCGCTATTGTGAGTATCGCTCAAGAGAAGAAACCTAATTTTCCCGGTATAATTTGCGCCTGGCAGAGTTCTAAAATTATAAACAGAAGAACTACCGCTTCCGCTAACTACTTTATAAAAGTATTCTTGATTAGGCTGCAATCCCGTTAATTGTACCGTATGCCATCTGTAAGTTCCGGCAATGAGTTCACTGGTTCCATTAGTAGATTGCCCTAAGGAAGATGTTGTTCCGAAATCAACCTTTGTAACTGTTGAGCTTGTATCGTGCCAGGAAATAAACATTGAACTGGTAGAAGGATTTTGTAGAAAGGGAATTAACATATGCGTTTTGCCGGTAGGTGAGCCGATTGTGTGTCCATAGCCTCCAAGAATCGAAATATCCGCAGCTCCTAATGCTGAATCCCAAATAGAAATTTCCGAGCAGTCAATTTCCGAATCCTCGCCATCTTCATCGGCAAACATCAAAAGAGTTTTATCGAGAGAAAATCTCCCGTCAACTGTTTGAATTGTTCCGGTGAGAAGTAACTGTCCATCTAAATAATATTTGTAATGAGTTCCGTTTTTAACGGATATCACCAATCGGTACCATTCATTAGGCTTAATATTATATAGTGAATATCCGGTAGCAGCAACGCCAATATTTCCGGTCGTATTAATGAAGCAATCGCCATCATTTGAATTTGTCGGACTTGTTTGGAAAAAGCAGTACCATCTTCCAATTGAGGCAACTCTAAAATCTATACTAATTGTGTATTCGTTAACAAAATTTCCGGAAGCAGGGGTAATTCCATGATTCATTTTTAAATAGCTGCCCGTTCCGATACTAACTGCAAAGTCATTTGCTTTAGGACCATCAATTGTTTTTGACGTGCCTTGCAGTGCAAGATCGGTTCCAACATCGGCTTTTAAAATGTTGGTCTTATCATCAAACTTCCACCAACCTTTGCGTGTGGGAACTTGTGCGACTGTTAATGTAAAAACAGAATAAATGATTAAGAATAGAATAGAGCGAAGAAGAAGGTCCTTCATATATCACCATGTTTTATAGTAAAAATATTAGTTCAGCAGGTAAATCTGATTTTCAATAGGAACAAAATAGAGGCGAAAAGGTAGATGCGGCAATAGCGCAAATGTGGTATATGGGTGGATGATGATTGGCTAAAAAAAATCCCCTCCCGGATAAACAGGAGAGGATTTTATGTGGTAAGGAAGAACTACTTTAGGAGGAGCAATTTCTTTGTAGCAGAAAAATCTCCGCTAACCATTTTGTAGATATAAACACCGGAAGCCAAACGGCTTGCATCGAAAGAGACAGAATAATTTCCGGCATTCTTAAAGCCATTCTCTATTATTCCGACTTCTTTGCCGAGTATATCATACAATTTGATTGTTACTATTCCCGGCTTTGGTAAAGCATAGTTAATTCTTGTTTGCGGGTTGAATGGGTTAGGATAGTTCTGTGAAAGTGAAAAACTAACCGGAACTGTTTCCGCTAAATTCTCTTCTACTCCAGTTGGGTTTTTAACGGCTAAGTTTTTAATGTTTTGATATAGCTCGGTTATTTCATCTAGTGTTAATGCTTTGCTGAAAACATGAATGTTATCGAGACTTCCCTTGTAATAAGTAGGTCCAACTGTTGCGTTTCTGCCCAACATTAAAACCTGCCCCGGTTTAACATTTCCGGTAAGCGGATGTGAATCTTTTAACACGCCGTTCAAGTAAATTTTGGCTGCTGTTCCATCATAAACACCAACAAGATGAATCCACTCTCCTGAGATTAAATCTATTTCCGGAATACCGGGTCTTTCTGCCGATGTAACTGTTGTTACTTTGAAACGTAACTCTTTATTTCCCTTGTCCAAATAAAGTGCATATTGATCTCCATCAGAATCGAAAAGTCCGCAGAAAGAACCGGAGAGTTCTGCCGGCAATTGTGAAAGTTTAGCCCATAAAGAAACAGAAACAGCCGGAGCGTTAATATCAAAACTTGGCGAAGCAGCAAACTGAACGTAATCATCAACACCGTCAAACTCTAGTCCGTTGCCTAATATTCCTTTACCAAGTTTGGTTCCTTTCTTAAGTATTCCATTATTTGCGTTAGCGGTAAAATCTGCTACAACAGAATCTTTCTGAATATCATCCAGACTGAAATATGAAATAGTTTTGTCTTGCAAATTTTTGTGAGCAAACTTTGAAGTATCCGAAGTAATAGTATTTGGAATCCCGGCTTTATCTTTTACACCTTTCGCAACTAATGTATATGTTGCTTCTGTTAATGGAGAGGTTGTTAAAATAACCTGTCTTTGATCAAGTGCTAATTTTGCGCTGAGGACTGATGCCGCTTTATCTAACTGATAATTCGTTGAGGTTTCAGCCGTAGCTTGATCAACGGCTTCGTTGAATTCGATAACAAGTTTATTTCCTTCTGCGCGGGATGTTGAATTTAGCACCGTTGGTTTCCATGCATCTTTATCCATAATTACAGCAAGCTCGTTGCTGTATTCAAAACTGAAAAGACCTGCCGTGTTCTTTGCCCTTACACGATAGTAATGCATTGCGTTTTCTTCAACACTCTTATCAATATATTCGGTAACACTACCTGGTACTGTGGCAACTAAGTTTGTCGGGTTACTTTTTGTGTCTCTATAGATTTCATACATCAGACCGCTTTCGTAGTTTGTCGCAGCCTTCCACTGAACCTTTACATCTAAATTTGTTGCAGTTACCGAGTTTAACAAAACATAAGATGGTGCCGGATCAAGCGGCTCTAATTTTGGTGTTTTATATAATTCAGTCACTTCAAACTGACTTAGTGCTGAATTAAATATCTGTACATTGTCAATACTTCCTTTAAAATAACTAGCGCTTGCATTACCGCTCCTGCCAAGCATAGCTATCTGTCCAGGCTTTACCGTTCCGGTAATATTGTGTGTGTCCATCAATTTACTGTTCAAATAAATTTTTGCGCTTGTTCCATCATAAACGCCAACTATATGCAGCCATTGACCGGTAACCAAGCTTGCTGCCGGAATGCCCGGGCGTTCCGCTGAGGCACTTGTTGAAACTTTAAATCTAAGCTCGTTATTTCCTTTATCCTCGTAGAGAACATACTGGTCGGCGTCTGAATCAAACAAAGGACCAAAAGCACCCGGCAAATCAGCCGGCAGATAAGTTAGGTTTACCCAGAGGGAAATTGTAACTGCGTTACCGCCAATATCAAAAGAAGGTGAAGAAGAAAATTGTACGTAATCATCAACGCCGTCAAACTTGAGAGCGTTGCCTATCTTACCTTCAGCTAACGCCGTCCCATTTTTTAATATTCCATTATTAGCTTTTGTTGATGCATCAACTAAGACGGAATCCTTTATTTCGTCGCAACTGTAATAAGCAATAGTTTTAGATGAGATGGCTTTGTGCAAAAAAATGTTGCCAGATGTTACAATTGTGTTTGCCGTTTTCGCTCTGTCTTTAACATTTTTTACCGTAACCGTATAAGAATTTTCCGCAAGTGGAGAAGTGGTTAACTGTACAGATTTTTGATCTAAGGAAAGTTTCGCTGAAGAAACAGTAACTGATTTATTTACAGTGTAGTTCGCTTTATTCTCTGCGGTTGTCTGGTCAACTCTTTCGCTAAAGTCTATGTTAATCTTTGTATCCTCTGTGTTGGATGTTACGTAAATAACCTTTGGTTTCGTTAAATCGGCAAGTGTGGTTGCCGAAACTTCATTGCTATAATTTGCACTGAGTATTCCAGCAGTATTCTTAGCTTTAATTCTGTAGTAATACTTTTGAGCCTCGGTGAAAGTATCGTCCGTGTATTCCAATTCATTGCCGACAGAAGCAATTAAAGTAGTTGGTGCTGGATTTGTATCTCTGTAAATGTTGTAGCCAATAATTGCGCCTTCATTATCTGAGGCGGCATTCCATTTTAGTGTAACTCTAGTTTCAACCACTGTCGGATCAAGAGCATATACATCTGTAGGCGGAGTTGTATCTGTCACGGATTTCATAAGCGCCGGATTATCCGTTGTTATACCGTCAACGCCCAGCGCAATGTAATTTGTCATTGTTGTAGCGCTGTTAATTGTCCAGCTATTGAACTTAATATTCTTAGAATGAGCGTAATCTAAAAACGCTTTTGTTGGAGCCGCACTGCTTCCCAACCAATTAATTCCGGCAGCGGCTAGCTGATCGATAACTGCGTTTGTATTTGACGAACCAAATAATTGCGTTGCTATTGTAGGATCGATAGTTCTTGATTCTGTCATTTGAGCCAAGTTGAAACCAGAGATAATTACCCGGTTCTTCATTCCTAAATCCTGAACCATCTTTACTACTTTGCCTACTATGCCAGTGGTGCTTCCTTTTATCTCAATTACCACACCAACATTATATGCTGCGTTCTTTGCCAGTATCAATGCCTCTGATAAGGTGGGAATTTTTTCTCCCGTAAAAGCGGCAGAAAATTTAACTCCGGCATCAAAAGCTCTTAACTGAGCATAAGTCATAGCAGTAACTGAACCGGTACCATTTGTTGTTCTGCTGATAGTAGCATCATGCATTATCATTAAAGAATCATCGGCTGATACATACACATCCAGCTCAAAATATTCTGCCTTTAAAGCTATAGCATTTTTAAATGCCGCCATTGTATTTTCCGGTGCGAGCGCAGCTCCACCACGATGCGCAATATTGGCAACTTGGGCATAACCTGTTGAATAAAGAATTACTAACAAAGTAATTTGTAATAAGCGAAAAACGCCTTTCATTTTCATGAATCCTCCTTTTTATAATTTGAGTTATATTTCAAAGCGGGGAACAATAAGAGAATTAACCGAAAATAAATTAAAAGAGGATGCAGACAGTAACAATAACGCAAACGTGGTATTTGAAAGCCGGTAGCAGGGGCCTGAAGAGGGGATAAAAAAAACCTCTCCCAAATTAATGAGAGAGGTACACCGGGAGGATTACTTGAGCAAAACTAATTTTTTAGTTGAAGTAAACTTGCCGCTGATCATTCTATATATATAAACACCCGAAGCTAATTTGCTTCCATCAAAATTAACCGAATGATAGCCAGCACTTCTGTAACCGTTTTCCAGTACGGAAACTTCGTTGCCGAGTATATCGTAAATCTTAATAGATACATTTCCGGCATCCGGCATAGCAAAATCAATCTTTGTTAATGGGTTAAACGGGTTTGGATAGTTTTGCGAAATTGAAAATTCTGTAGGTAGTGAACCATCTTCTTTTTCAACACCAACTGTATGACCAAAACCACCTAAAGCTTTAATTTCAGCTTCGCTAAGAGCGTAGTTGTAAATTGATAATTCTGCGCAATCTATATCACCATCTTCTCCATCTTCATCTGCAAAAAATAAAACATCTTTATCAAGACCAAAGCGGCTATCAACAGCCTGAATTGTTCCGCTTAATACTAAAGTTCCATCAAGATAAATTAAATAATGAGATCCGTTTTGAACAGATACTACCATTCTATACCATTCATTTTGAGTGATTGAATAAGCTGTATATCCGGTTGCCTGCAAGCCGATATTTCCGGATTTATTAATGAATAACTCTCCGTCGTTTGTGTTTGCAGGATTAGTTTGTAAGAAACAATGCCAGCTTTCGAGCGAAGGAGCTCTAAAATCATAACGGAGTGTGTATTCGTTAACTAACAAGCCTCCGCCGTTTGGAGCTATGCCATGTGTAAATTTATAGTGGCTGCCAACGCCAACTCTTGTGGCATAATTAGTTGCAGTAGGTCCGTCAACAGATTGATCTGTTCCAACAAGTACTAAAGGATTTCCTACAGTTGGTGTAAGCAAGCTGAATGGGTTATCGAATTTCCAATTTCCTACCAAAGATTTTGTTGTTGTTCCGCCACCTGTAAGACTATGACCAAAACCGGCGAGCTGTTTTACTTCGTCTTCAGTCAATGAGCGGTCCCATATTGCTGCTTCTGCAATGTCTATTTCAGCATCATCGCCATCGTTGTCTCCAAACAAAAGTATTGTGCTTTCTAGAGCAAATCTACTATCAACTGCCTGCATATTACCATTCAATAAAAGTTGTCCATCTAAATAATATTTATACTGTGTTCCATTTTTTACAGAAATTACTAAGCGGTACCATTCATTTGGAATTACGGCATAAGCTCCGTAACCGGTTGCTTGAGTACCAATCTTTCCTTCTTTATTGATAAAGCACTCGCCGTCGGTTGTGTTAGCTGCGGCAGTTTGGAAGAACGTTCTCCATTTTGTTATGTCTGCAACTTTGAAGTCGAACTTTACTGTGTATTCGTTAACTAATGTTCCGCCGCCGTTAGCCGCAATTCCATGTGCTGCTTTGTAATGACTGCCAACACCGATTCTAACAGCTTTATTTACTGCTGTTGGTCCGGCAACTGATGTATGTGTTCCAACTAGTTCTAAATCGTAGCCATAAACAGATTCGGTTAGATTAGTTGCATTATCAAAATTCCATAAAGCTGCAGGCTGCAAAGCTGTTTTTGGTAATTCATGATTATAACCACCAAGAAGTTTTGCTTGTCCGCCGGTTAGAGCCACATCCCATATAGCAAGTTCCGAGCAATCAATTTCATTGTCTTCACCATCTTCATCAGCAAAGATTAATAATATTTTGTCGAGAGCGAATCTACCATCTACAGTTTGAACAGTACCGTTATGCATTAACTGTCCGTCTAGATAATATTTATAGGCAACACCATTTTTTACAGATACTACTAAGCGGTACCATTCGTTCGCTTTGATTTCGTAAGAGCCATATCCTGTTGCTGCAACGCCTATGAAACCCGAATCTCTAAGAAAGCAATCGCCGTCAGTAGAATTATCCGGACTTGTCTGGAAAAATGCTCTCCATGTTCCGATGTCTTTTACACGGAAATCAAATTGTAGCGAGTATTCGTTTACAAACGTAGTTGGGGAAGCAGCAATGCCGTGAGTCATTTTGAAATGGCTTCCAACTCCAATGCGTGTTGCACCGTTACCGGCTGCGGGTCCTGCTATTGCTTGTTGTGTTCCGACTAATTCTAAATTAGAACCAACATCAGCTTTTATGATGTTAGCTGCATCGTCAAATTTCCACCAGCCTTTGCGAGTAGGTACTTGCGCCATTGTTACTGAAATAATAGAGAAGAGTACAAGGAGTGTAAAGATTTTTTTCATGATTCACCTTCTATGTTGTGATTGTTGTTAGCGTATTGAAGTAATCATTTTTAGGATTCTTACTAAAGGAAATTAGAACTGATAGTGTAGAGCCTCAATAGCGCAAACGTGGTATTTAGTTTTTATGCTTTTAAAAAGACGTGAACTCTATTTTAGTAGCATCATCTTTTTTGTTTGAACAAAACTATGCCCTGAGCGAAGCAAAGGATCTCCGGCTTTTAGTGTGTAGAAATAAACGCCGCTTGACATTTCTCGACTTCGCTCGAAATGACTGCTATTAAATTTAGTTTCATAAGTCCCAGCTTGTTTATACTCGTTTACCAACGTTGCCACTTCGTTACCCAAAACATCATATACTTTTAAGTTTACTTGGCTTGCCGCTTGTATCTTGTAACTAATAGTTGTTTCCGGATTAAACGGGTTAGGGTAGTTTTGTACGAGTGAGTATTTAATAGGAATAGCTTCTTCCTTTTCTATGCCGGTTATGTTTTGTCTTGCATAAACTTCAAATTCCTTAAGCTCGCATCCGGCTTCGGGGATGTTTTTTGAGCTGCAATAAATACCAAAGTACCTTCCAACTATTGATAAGTTATTGAATTCATCAACGCCGCCATCTCCGGTATTTTCTGCAAATATTTCCGAAACCGCACCGGCATCATTAATGGATTGTAAGATATAGCTCTTGCTGTAATTGTTCCCCCAGCGAAGAACAATTTTATAAACCTCGAACGATCTATTGAGATCAATATAGAACCATGGTGCCTTTTCCAAACCGCTTTTCCAAAAAGTATCCTGGTTTCCATCGAAAACATTTTCAATTGTGAAAGGACTGTTAGATGATGAGGCTCTGGCTGTGCCATTTAATGAACGGTTTATTTTCTCGGCATCAAGTACTTCTACTGTAATTTTTTTTGTTTCAGTTATTTCACCAACTGCCTTCAGCTCATATACGGTTGTAGTTTTTGGCGAAACTGTCAGATTTCCATTTCGCTGTACACTTTCGCCATTAAGAGTTACAACAGATTCGGTTGATGTTTCCCACGATATGAGACATGCATCGCCCGTGTTTCTTTCAAGAACCTTAGGTATATAATTGAAGGATTTAATTTTCCCCGTTGGGACATATTCTATTGTTATCGTTGATGTATCCGCAACACTGCCGGATGAAATTAGTTTATATGTTACAGATTTGGAAACTGTTATTGTTAGCGAATCTACAGCATTAACATTATTCCCGTTTAGCGTAACTGTTGTCCCGGGGGTTGTTTCCCAATAAATTTTGGAATTGTCTCCCTTTTCTAAAACTGTTTTGGTTGCGTAAAAGTATCTAATTATTCCGGAGGGGCTTTTCATTAATGTAGAATCAGCTATCTGTGCCATCATAAGATAACCTGCATTGCTTGGGTGAATGCCGTCTGGAAATAAATCGCTTCTGTTCAGAAACGATGTGTTGAAATCAATCAAATATGTATTGGTCGCTTTCCTTACGGAATCAATTAATGGGATAACTTCATTTTTAATTATTGTAGGGTTAATTCCCCAATTAATTTTAAAAGCCGGGCATGGACTTGCAACATAAATCTGCGGCTTACGCCCATTCTTCCTGAACTCATTTACCAAATCAACGTAATCTTTATAGAACTCGTTTTTGTAAATCCAGTTTTGCGGTTTGCTGTCATTCGTCCCAAGTTTTATGATTATAATGTGCGGGTCAAAATCTTTAGCATTCTTAAATGCGGCTTCATTCCAATATGGGGAATCGCCTTTGCGTAAAAGTGTTCTTCCAGAAACTCCGAAGTTGCGGACATCGTAATGAGAGCCGAGAATTTTCCCGAGTTGGGCGGGATAAGTATTTGCACCACCGTTGCCTTGAGTTATACTGTTACCCACACAAGCAATTCTAATTTTATTGCTCTGTGCTAAAGCGAAGAAATTAACAAGTAACAAAAAGGAGAATACTAGAAAAAGTTTTGCGGTAATTTTCATTTTGCGCCCATGTTTTAGTCTGTGTTTTAATAACTAACCGTATGTTATCAAATTAGTGAGTGACTAATAATTGAACAATGGCGCAAACGTGGTATTTAACCGAGGGGTAATTAAAGCAAATTTTCCTTGTAAACTTTAGAGACCGCGCCGGTTCTTGTATTTACATGAAGTTTACCGTAAATATTTTTTAGATGAGTATTAACCGTATGGAAGCTTATAAATAATTTATCTCCAATTTGCTGCTTTGTTAATCCGGCAATTAACAGTTGAAGAATTTCCTTTTCACGTTCCGTTAGTCCGTAATCTGTTTTCTTCGGCTTAAAGTGTGTAAACATTTCAAGAACTTTGTGCGCGATTTTCATATTCATAGGTGCGCCGCCGGCTAACACTTCTTGAATAGAATCTATAATCTTTTCCGGGGCAGAGTCTTTTAATAAATAACCGGAGGCACCGGCGCAGAGTGCTTCAAATACATTGTCGTTGTCGTCGTAAACAGTTAGAATTAAAATGTGCGCAGCCGGGAAAAATTCTTTGAATTTAGCTATACCGGCTATTCCACTCATGCCTGGCAGACCGATATCTAATAGAATTACATCCGGATTCTCGGAAGTTTGAACTTCTTCAAAAGCTTCTTCGCATGAGGAAAAAGATTGCGGACATACCAAACCCGGAGTTCTGTCAATCAATCCGGCAAGAGTCTTGCGGTAACGCGTGTTATCTTCAACCAGCCAAATTGAAATCTGCTTATTTACTTTTTCAGCTTGCAAATTCTTTTTCATTCTTTTTTAATCTCTCGCAAAGTAAAGTTGCCCGATTAATCTTACCATACCACGTTCGAGTTATTTTTTGCCCAAAATTTTAGTCGAAATAATCACAATACTAATTCAATCTTCGTTCCATTATTAAGGCTGCTAACAATATTTAGTTTCGCGTTCATCTTCAGAGCACGAGCTTCCATGCTTCTAATTCCGGTTGATGCTTTGAAATCTTTCGTATCGAAACCGAGTCCATCATCTTCAATACTAAGAGAAAAGTGTTTAGGATTTCCTGAAATAATAATATTGCACTTCTTTGCTTTTGAATGGTTGATTACGTTTGTAAGCGCTTCTTTATACAGGAGGAAAATATTTCTTCGTATGTCGAGATTGAAAGAATCCAATCTTGCGTCTTGTGAAGCTTCGAAGTTCCATTCCAAATTGGAAAGAAGTTTGGCTGCTGTCTGTTTCATCTTAAAAATAATGTCTTCATTTACATCGTTCTTGGGATTAATAAACCAAATAATATCCCGCATAGCATCTACAGTTGCTTTGGCAGTTTTGCTAATGTCAACCGATAATTCTTTTTCAGAATCATTCAGTGTTGGACTCGACATTAGGGATTGGCTATCAACACTAATACTGCTCAAGTTGCTGCCAATTTCATCATGTAAATCGCTGGCAATACTAAAACGGATTTTTTCAATTTTCAAAAGTTGATTAACTCGAAAACGGTATCCGGCAAAAACTAATCCAATGAGTAGCCCTATAGTAATTATTCTAAACCACCACGTGTTCCACCAAGCCGGCAGAATTTTTACGCTCAGAGAAGTTGGTGTCCCCCATGTGCCGTCTGCGTTTGCTGCTCTAACAAGAAAACGGTATGTACCATGTTTTATATCTGTGTAAAATGCTGTTGTTCTCACACCGGAGTGAACCCATTGCGGGTCAATGCCTTCGAGCATATAAGCAAAAAGATGTTTATAAACCGGTGTTAAATCAAGAGCAGTAAAATCAATAGAAAAGAAGTTCTGATTATGCTCAAGAACTATTTCGTGAGTTGTTGGAAGGGAGCGGGGCAGAGGCGCTTCTTTATCAAATACCTTAAATGATGTAAGAACAACACTCGGGGTTTCAGCTTCGCTTTTAATTGAATCCGGAAAGAAGGAAACGAAACCGTAGATACCGCCGAAATACATTTTGCCTTGCGAATTTTTATGGTAAGCATGCCAGTTAAACTGGTTATTCACAAGACCATCTTCAACATCATAAACACGGAAAATTTCATTTACCGGATTTAGTTTTGCCAACCCTTTCATTGTGCTTACCCAAATAAATCCTCTAACATCTTCTAGAATTCCAAACACACAATCGTTGGGTAACCCGTTTGATGTATTATAGTAGGTAAACTTATTTGTGGTTTTGTCTAATCGGTTTAAGCCGTTGCTGAATGTTCCAATCCAAATATTACCTTTACTGTCTTGAATGATTGATGAGATTTTGTTGCCGCTTATTGAATTGTTTTGTGAATTGGGAGCGTAATGAATGATACTTTTTTTAGATGGGTTATATCGGAATAATCCGTCTAGCCAGGTGCCAATCCAGATATTTTGTTGATGATCTTCGTATAGTGAGTTTATAGAAATTAAATCCGGAATTTTAGCGCTGCCGGAATTTAGCTCTGGCGAGAATGATTTGAATGTTTCTGTTTTGCGGTCGAAGACTTGCAAGCCGTCATTTGTTCCAACGAGTAGTAATCCATCTGTTGTTTCGAGTATTTGCTGCACCCAATTAGATTTAATTGATTTTGGATTAGCCGGGTTGTTGGTGTACCTCTTAAAAGTATTTGTTGATGGATCATACCGGTTCAATCCGCCGTTGCTGGTTCCAATCCAAAGAATTCCTTGGCTGTCTTCAATTAATGAAATTACATCATTTACTCCAAGCGAGTTTATGTCGCCGGCAATGTTCTTAAAGTGAGAAATTTGATTTGTTTTCAAATCAATTTTATCAAATCCATTTCCGCCAAAACCGACCCAAAGAATTTTGTTGCGTCCTTCATAAATACTGCTCACAACTCTGCCCCCCAATGTGTTTTTGCGGCTGGGCATATATTTGAATTGCTCAAATGCTTTTGTGTTGGGTAGTTTGTTCAAGCCGTCTTCAGTTCCAATCCAAATATTTTTTTGCCTGTCCTGATACAGCCAGCGTATCCTTTGGCAAATGAGAGAAAACGGATCATCATCTTCATTCATTAAACGAACAAAAGATGAACCATGAGTATCATTGTTGGAAATAACATACATACCCTGGTAATTGTACGTGCCAATCCAAAGCCTGCCGGTGTGATCAGTTAATATTTGCCTTACCGAAGTAGTCAGCGCTTGATGATTTTCTTTTGGAACTCTTGGGTGATGGGTAAATGATCTGCTTTTTAAGTCAAAAAGATCCACCCCGGAACCGGTGCTAACATATAATGAGTTTGAATCTGCTTTTTGAACCCACCAAACATTATTATCAGCTAAGGAAGGTTTCTCTTTATCGTCTTTAGCATATTGTAAAACTTTGCCGCTACCCGGATCGAGATTAATTAATCCTGAACCCCAGGTTGCAATCCATAATGAGTTTTTGTTTTCGAAATAAGTGCCGGTAACATTTTTGGCTGGTGCTGATTTTCCGGATTGAACCAAATTATTGTATGCGGTTATAGCCCCGGTCTTGGTGTTATACTTTTTTAATCCATTTAACGTTGTTCCGTACCAAATATTTCCATCGGAATCCTCTTCTATGGATTGGACAAAATCGTTGTTGTTGGTTTTATCTATTCTAATAAATGATTCTTGAATTGGATCATATTTGTAAAGACCGAATCCCCAGGTTCCTACCCAAAGATTGGTCTTGCTGTCTTCATACAAGAACATGATATAATTTTCCGGCAAGGAATTTTTTACGGAAGCGTTCTTTTTAAAAACTTTGAAAGATTGTCCGTCGAAGCGATTGAGCCCGTCTTTAGTTGCTATCCACAAATAACCGTCTTTTGTTTGAAGTACACAGTTAACTGAATTATTCGATAGACCATTATTAATTGTGAATCTCTCGAACTTGAAGTTACTCTGTTGAGCCGATAGACTCTGAAAGGCAAATGAGGTTATTATAAAAATGATTTTCGCGAAAAGCCTTATTCCGATTTTCATTAGCTTGCCAAAACAATTTTCGAAAATATACGAATAAAGGTAACCACTTTTCGGAAAGGGAAAAACAGCTTAACGTAGATTCTTTCAAAACAAAAAATAAAATTAAATGAGGCATGTTCTGCCAAAGAAAACATCAACTTTTAGATATAACCATGGACAATTAAAGAGAGAATAAACTTAAACGACATTATGAAGAAGCCAATAATGGCTAGAACAAAAACCACATCGTAGATGCGCAAGACTTTCTTTTTTGAAATCATAAATCCCTCGGCTGGTTAATAAATCGGTTTTCCTCAAAACCGCGAAACAAAAATATTCTATTAGCACTTCTATGGTGTGACAGCAAACATCGGAATAGCAACAGTGTGGGGCGCATCAAGCTGCTGGAAGCAATGATTTTTGTGATAAAAAAAATCTATTAGAAAGTGTATTTACTCTTGACGGGAAGCCGAAACTAATTTACCTTTGCCCCATGAATTTTAGAAATCAAAATAGCGCAAATAATTGGTGGTGGTGGAGAAAACTCTCTCTGCTATCCTAATGCTATAAATATTTTTATTAAGCCGTGGATGGTAGAACCGTTCACGGCTTTTTTATTGCCCGCCGTGAACCGGTCTATCTGAATTTTATCAAACACTAAACAAGAGGTTCACATGTCTAGCAACAAAATAGTTTTTCTCGAACAAAAACAAATGCCAACTCATTACTACAACATTCTGGCAGATTTACCGGTGCCGATGGAGCCGCCGCTTCATCCCGGAACAAAGCAACCGGCTGGACCGCAAGATTTATCGGCAATTTTCCCAATGGATTTAATAATGCAAGAAGTATCGCAAGAAAGATTTATAGAAATTCCGGATGAAGTTCGCGATCTCTATAGAATAAGCAGACCAACACCACTTGTGCGTGCGGCTAATCTTGAAAATGCTCTAGGAACTCCGGCCAAAATTTATTTTAAGTATGAAGGTGCAAATCCAACCGGAAGCCACAAAACAAATACTTCTTATCCGCAAGCGTATTACAATAAAAAAACCGGTATTAAAAAATTGGTTACGGAAACCGGAGCGGGACAATGGGGAAGCGCGCTTTCAATGGCTTGCAAGCATTTTGGAATGGAATGTGAAGTGTTCATGGTGAAAGTGAGCTATAATCAAAAACCGTATCGAAGAACTTTTATGAAGTTGTTTGGCGCGACTGTTCATGCGAGCCCAACTAATCTTACAAACGCCGGAAGAAATGTTTTGGAAAAAGATCCCGATTCACCTGGCTCACTTGGAATTGCAATTAGCGAAGCTATTGAAGTTGCGGTTCAACGAGATGATACAAATTACAGTTTGGGCAGTGTGCTTAATCATGTAATGCTTCATCAAACTATTATTGGTGAAGAGGCAAGAAAGCAAATGGAAATGGTTGATGAATATCCTGATATTGTAATTGGATGCGCTGGCGGCGGAAGCAATTTTGCCGGACTATCATTCCCGTTTTTACGCGATAAATTAGCCGGCACAAACAAGAATATGGAAGTAATTGCTGTTGAACCGGCTTCGTGTCCTTCGCTTACACAAGGCAAGTTTGAATATGATTTCGGTGACGAAGCCGGAATGACACCTTTGCTAAAAATGTACACGCTCGGTCATCAATTTATTCCGCCAAAAATTCATGCCGGCGGATTGCGCTACCACGGGATGGCGCCAACTATTTCACACCTTTACCATCATGGATTTATAACAGCAAATGCTTACGATCAGGTTGAAGTATTTGAAGCGGCTCAATTGTTTGCGCAAACAGAGGGCTTAGTTCCCGCTCCGGAAAGTGCACACGCCGTTAAAGAAGCAATTGTTCAGGCGCTTAAATGCAAAGAAAGCGGCGAAGCAAAAACAATTTTGTTCAACCTTTCCGGTCATGGATTCTTAGACTTAGGTTCATACGAAATGTACCTTGAAAATCAATTATAAAACTTTGGTTATTTCGAGCGCCAGCTTCGACTCGCTTTAAGCGAAGCGGGCGCTCTATTTCGGAAGAAATTATTTCTGATTATCAAACAGTATTTGCTAATGTTTGCGAATCATTCGCAGCATTCGAATATTCAAAACTAAGAAGCGGAAAAATTGCCAAACTAAATTTGTCCTAAATGACTTTGTAAGTTTAGTAGGTACAGGCGGATAATAACTTTGTTCAAATGGTTTTCTGACTGGCATAACTTCTCCTAAAATTTATTCCGGAACAATCCGCCAAAACGGATTTGCTTTAGCTTTGTAGAGAAAAGCATAATGTAGAAAATGTTTAATCCAATGCCCGGCTAAACCAATTTCGCCGGAAGTGTAATTCAAATCTCTGCCGGTGTCCGGGTATTTTTCAAAATCCGGGATAATTGGGTACATAGTCATCGAAACAGCGGTGCCTTTTAGGAAATTTGCACCTGCACTTGCGATGCAAGCCGCGCCCATATTTGCCATAGATGCTTTTCGCTTTGGTCCGGCTTCTCTTCCTTCAATCATATCGGCAATATTGAATGCAATTTGCCGCGCCATAACTCCGCTCGGCATTCCGGTTCTGGGTGGCGTTGGAAATATTGGAATTCCATTCGGGTTTGTCATCGGTTTGGAAATAGCATGTGGCGGCGCGAAAGCAATTCCGGCAGCAAAAATATTTTTATACTTTGGAGATTGATAAGTCTTGGGCCAGTCTCCGGGTTTCCATTCTTCGTAAGGCTTCTTTGTGTAATCACCATCAACAATCATAAATCCATTTGGCGCGAAAAGCTGAGAAGTTATGTCTTCAGAATTTTTGTTAAATGCTTTTAAACCGACACCGCTAAATGGTGGAAGAAGCATTGCAAAATCATGATTAACGGTTTTTTCTTCTCCGTCTAGGTTTTCATAAATAGTTTGCCCGGGCAGAACTTCTTTAACATGTGCTTGAGTAATCCACTCAATTCCGCGCTCAGTGTAAAGAGATTCTGTAAATATTCGGCTGTGGGTTACATACCCGCCTCGTTTTAAAAACATTCCTCCAATTCCAAAATCGCCAAGCTCAAACTCATTTGATATCCAGATTATTTTTGTTTTATCGCGAACATTTTGCTTCCGCAGTTCAAACTCAACATTAAACAAATATTCAAAAGCTGCGCCCTGACAAGTGCAGTTTCCATGTCCGGTTCCAATCAGCAAAGTCTGCTTTTCTCCTTTCTTCATTCGGGCAATTACTTCGGCGAGAACTTTTGAAGTATCGTGTGCGTGAGAGAAAGTGCAAACCGATAAACTGTTCTTATCCGGTCCTAATCCTTTTGTAGCATCAAAATTTAATTTTGGTCCGGTAGCATTAATTAAATAATCGTAAGTGATTTTTTCTATATGCCCCAACTTTTCGGGCAAGGTATATTCGATTGTAACAAATGGAAGTGAAGTTGTAGAATCACCTTCCGGATGGACACTAACTGCTTTTGCTTGATGAAATATAATGTTACTTTTTGCGTAAACCGGCGCTAGTGGAAAAGTAACTTGTTCCGGTTTCATATAGCCGGTTCCAACCCAAATGTTAGAAGGAATCCAATTCCACTTACTGTTTGGAGAGATAACAATAACTTCATGTTTACTGCTAAGTTTGTTACGGGCGTGAAGAGCAGCGGTTTGTCCGGCTATGCCGGCACCTAGAATAAGAAGGCGAGCCATAGATTCACCTGCTAATTTGTTTGCAGACTCTTATTTTATTATTCCTTTTGAAGCAGCCCAAATGGAAAATTTTTTATCCTCAATCAAAACATGAACCCGAATCCACTGATCGAGCATCGTATCAAGGTGTTCTTTTAATTCGGTCATACTTTTGGATTCGGTTACAATCTGACGGATTTGTTTTGAAATGTATTCGTGACGCTCTTTGTGTTCTTTTGTACCGGGATATGAGTGTTTAACTAAATATTCTTCTTCAGTTTTGAAATGCTTATCAACGTAATCAATCAAATGATGGAGAAGATATTTAACCTCATCCTGTTGCTTAAGTGGATTTTCAATATCTAAGATTTCGTTACTTATTGCAAAGAGTAACCGGTGCTGAGAATCAATTTCCTCAAAACCGGTTTTACATTCGGGCGACCATTGCATTTTTCTCATTGTGTAACCACTCAAATATTATGTTTTTAATTTGTGATAAATAAATGCCAAGAGCAATAAAAAGAATTTGTTTTGTTATTATTGAGTAAATAAATAAAGAGTTTTATGGATGGCATAATTCAAATATTTCTGGGAAGTCTTTTGCTAAGCTTGGTTCATGCAACAATTCCGAGCCACTGGCTGCCTCTTATTGCAATCAGCAAAACAGAAAAGTGGAGCGAGAAAGAAACCGTTTCGATAACCGCAATTACTGCAATCTCTCACACAATTAGTACTGTTGTAATTGGTATTCTAGTTGGAATGATTGGCTATAAACTCTCAGAATCATACCATTACATAACACATTATATCGCGCCAACAATTTTAATCTTACTCGGATTGGTTTATTTTGTACTTGAATACCGCCACAGCAAAATAAAGAGCGCGCATCATCACCATCACATAGATGTAGATAAAATTATTCAAAGAAGAAGTAAACGTTCCATAATTTTCACTCTAAGCCTAGCTATGTTTTTTTCTCCATGCCTCGAAATTGAAATCTATTATTTCACTGCTAGCCGGCTTGGTTGGCTGGGAATTTCAGTCGTATCGCTGGTTTATTTTTTTATTACTGTACTCGGAATGGTTTTTCTAGTTTACTTTGGCGCAAAGGGAGTTAAGAAACTTCAGTGGCATTTCTTAGAACATCATGATAAACTGATAAGCGGAGTTATTCTTGTTCTTGTTGGCTTGCTTGCTTTCTTTGTAGAATTTTGATTATAGATAATGAAGCGGTGTTTTATCACCGCTCCATTTATAAATTTTAGTTCACGCCAATTTCTTTTAAGATATTTTCCGCACCGGAAAATTTATCCAACACCCACAAAACGTATCTAATATCAACACCAATTGATCTGCTGTAAGATTCATTCCAGGCAAAATCATTAATTGTAGCTTCGTACGCGCGGTCAAAGTTTACGCCGATTAGATTTCCGTAAGCATCGAGAATCGGACTGCCGGAATTTCCGCCGGTTGTATCCATATTATACAGCAATGCTATTGGAAGTTTTTTTGTTCTGCTGCTTACATATTTACCGAAATCTTTTTTCCTGTACAGCGTGCGCAGCTTATCGGGCACTACAAAATCTTCTTCACCGGTGTTTCCTTTTTCGATTACACCATCAATGCTGGTAAACGGCTCGTAATAAACAGCATCAGCCGGATTGTAACCTTTCACATAGCCGTATGTTAATCGTAATGTACTGTTTGCATCCGGGATGAAGTTTGTTTTCTTCCAAAGAATTTTTACATCAACAAGTTCGCCATAGAGTTTGTTAAGCTTTCCCTCATTAATCTGAGTTGCTTTCTCGCTGGACTGGCTTTGCAATTTAATTTTAGATGCAAAGCTAAAAAGCTGATCACCCGAGCCAAGTATTTCTTCCGGTTTCTTGGTAAGCAGTGATTCAAAATATTCTTTCTGCATTATCTTGGAAGCAGTTACATATTTGTCAATAAATTCTGCAAAAGTAACTTCAGGACTAATACCGTTTCCTTCCAGTAGATAATCAACAGCAGCTACACGTGATGATTGCTTAAACTTAGATGCATCGAGGAGCATTTTTGTAAGCATTGCTTTTTCGAAATCAGCATTGTAATTGGACTTCAAGTTTTGCAGTTGAGCCATAGTTTGTTTCAAGTTTTTTTCTTGAAATGCAGCTCGGCGTTCTGCATCTGGTTTTTGCATCTCTTCAGTATAGTTCAAAACAAAAGAAGCTAACGAAAAACTTGGCGAAAAACTATTTATCTGCCTAACCCAAAGATCAGCTTTAGCCGTAGAATTAATTTCATCGTAAATGCGGTGTATGCTGGTGAATACTTCGCCATACTGTTGTTTTAGTTTTGGGTCCGCTTCTATAAATTTTTGAAGTTGTTTTTCTTCTTCAAATTTCTGAGCAACGAGATTAATCTTTTTCAATCCCTTCAACTTGCCTTGATAATTTTTCATTGTGTTGGCTAAGCCTTTAATTCGGCTTGCAAAAGTCAGTTTCTTCGCTTTATCACCAGCACTCAGGTCTTGCATTGTTTTTATTGCGTATTGGTAAGTATTTGCAACAAACGGCATCATATAGTCTTGCTGATATTTTATATACTCTGCCGGGCGGTGACGGAAAGTTCTTCCCGGGTAACCAAGTATAAAAGTAAAATCACCTTCTTCAACGCCATTTGGATTTATCTTCAAAAACTTCTTTGGTTTGAAAGGAACATTTTCTTTTGCATATGCGACAGCTTTACCATCCGGTGCAACGTAAGCACGCATGAGTGAAAAATCGCCGGTGTGGCGCGGCCAAACCCAGTTATCTGTCTCTCCGCCAAAGTTGCCAATTGATTGAGGCGGAGCGTAAACTAATCTTACATCACGGATGATTCTGTATTTGAATAGAACGTAAGTTTTTCCGGCGAACATTTCGGAAACATCAGCAACTATTGATTCAGCTTCATTAGTAGCAGCATCTGCAATAGCTTTTGTTTTAGCAGTAAGTGCTTTTGTCCGCTCGAGAGGATCTGTAATATTTTCGATTGCATCCAAAACTTGATCGGATACATCTTGATAAGATTCAATTATCCGTGCTGTGTAGCCCGGGGAAGGAATTTCTTCTTCGGCTGTATTTGCATGAAAGCCATTGTCTAAATAATTTTTTTCTAATGTACTGCTTCTTGCAATAGCACCATAAGCACAATGATGGTTTGTAATTATCAATCCCTGATCTGAAATGAATGAGCCGGTACAGCCGCTAAGATTTACAAGGGCATCAACTAAGCTAACTCCATCGGGGTTATAAACTTCTTTAGTGCTCAATTTCAATCCGGCTTTTTGTAGATCTACTTTTTCAATTTCGCTCATCGGGTACATTCCTTCTTCCGGCGAAGCGGGCATCATTCCAAGTATAAACGATAGACAGAAAAGAACTAAGATTAACTGGAGAGATTTCGAAGGTAAAAAACGATAATTCATTTTAACTCCACGAATAGGTTGATTCAAAAATAAGATTATGCCTTTGAAAAGAAAAAGAAAAGAGTACAAAAGAGAAGACTAAGTTTTCTACAAGCAGTCTGACATAAACTCTACAATCAATTGTTTACGAGTTTATCGGCTGATTTATTGGAAGTGCAATAGTAAATACTGTTTTATTTTCGTTGTTGGAAATGAAACTTACTTTTCCTTTCAACACATTTTCAGTAATTAGTTTAACGCTGTACAGACCAATTCCTCTTCCCGTTCCTCCTTTTGTACTAAAAGAGCGCTTGAATAGCTGAAGCTGAATATGTTCGGGAATGACCGGTTCGCTTGATATGTGAAAGAATATGGTAGCATCCGTTGTTTTGGTGAACAACTCCACCCTTTGGTTCTTGTTCGAAACTTCGAGTGCATTTTTAACCAAGTTGCCGATTGTTCTGGTTAATAATGACGGATCTGTAACGAGCAGTTCCTCTTGTTCTGCAAGTATTATCCGAAAATTCCTATACTTGTTCAATTCGTGTTTACCATAAATCTTCAAAACATTTTCTAGAATTTCTTGTGAAGAAACTCGCCTAAAATCTGGCTCCAAGTTGCCATCTTCAGCAGTTCTTATTTCTCTTTGAGAAATAATCTCATTAATGAGTTGCGATACGGAAATATAGAGGTCTTGTTGAATTTCAATTCGTTCACTATCGTTATCTACTTCATTTAATATCTCTGTTAAACCTCTTACCGCGCCGGCAGTGTTAAGTATATCATGAAAGAAAATTCTTTCTAGAGCGGCTCTTCTTTTATCATTGGAAATATCTTGAATAGTGAACAATGTATAAGTTTTGTTTTCAAGTTGGATAGGAGCGGTATGCACAAGTAAGTCTAATGAAATTTCACAATCGTTCATCTTTGTTGTGATTCGGCATTCCTCAGATACTTTCTGATTTTGTTCTAAAGAATTTTTTATGGCTTTGGCTGCACCACAATATTGACAAAAGCGGGAAGTTCCGCAGCCGCTATCGTTAGCATGACTATGAATGCAATTGATTGCTTCTCCTACTCTCTTACCGGCAAAATCAAAATAGTCTACTGTGTGGAATGCTTTTAGCGCCCTGGAATTAAAACCGACGATTTGTCTATGCTCATTTAAAATTACTGTCAGCTCGGGGTAACCTTCCAGCAGCTGATTCATTAAATCGTTTTGTTTAAGGCGGAGTATTTCTTTTAAAACCTCTTCCTCACTGCTGCGCTCCGGCGAATCAAAAAATGTTGTTTTGTTTATATCTGAGTCCATTTTGTCACCTAAAATAATATCTCGCACCAATTGCCAAATCAACTTGCAATGACGTTTTTGGAAAGAGATTAAAAACCGGAGCTATCTCAGCAAAAACATCAAATGGATATTGTTCATCCAAGTAAAGAATTCCAAGAACGCCGCGTGCGCCTAAAGCATTTTTGCTATCGTTTCCAACACGAAACCTTGCGCCAAAACCATAGTAAACCGGAATTCTTAAATCACTTTTTATTACATCATAATTGTGGTAGATATAATCGCAATGGACGGAAAGAGCATTAACAGACTGAACGAACGAATATGCTAAACCGAAATCCAGGGCTTTATTTTCATCAAGCCAGTACTTAGCACTCAATCCGGTTGGCTCGCCAATAATTACACCAAGCCCAAAGCCTTTGTCCTGAGCTTTGACGGAAGTAAGGGTACTAAAATTTATTAAAATGACAGTGAACAAAAATATCTTCCGCATTACAAATCCTCTAAATTGTTACATAGCTAAATAACAAAATTGGACAACAAATTAAAAGCCACAACTTTCTGCTGCACGTTCTTAATATTATTGAATATTCTTACATTTGCTTAAACGAACCGAGGGTATTATTAATGGAAAGTAATGCATATCATCAACAAATTCACAATTTAGTAAAAGAATATTCTTATTCATTTAATGAATCAAATAAATCCACAGCTGTGGTTTTAGCCGCCGGACATGGCAAGCGCATCAAGTCTCAGACATCAAAAATGCTGCATAAAATTTGGGAAGTGCCAACAGTTAACCGTGTATGTAATTCTTGGCAGCAATGTATTGAAGAATCAAATACGATTTTAGTTGTTGGAATTAAGGCTGATGAAGTAATTAAATCCGTAGGCAAACAAAAGAATACTTCTTTTGCATATCAGCAAGTTCAGCATGGAACCGGACACGCGCTTCAAGTTGGACTGGAAAACGTTCCTCGTGATTATGATGGAACAATTTATGTCTTCCCTGGCGATATGGGTCTGATTGATGCGGAAACAGTTTCTTTTTTTAAGCAAGAGTTTGAAAAATCCGGCGCGGATATGATGGTGCTTACAGGAATCTACGAGGGAGCTATAGAAGAAAATTATTACGGTAGAATAGTTCGCGTAAAAGACAAAGATGCAAAAGGAGTGAAGTCAAAATACAAAGGGAAAGTGATTGAGATTATTGAATACAAAGACATTCTGCAGCTTGACAAGAAAAAAGCTTATGTAACCAAATACAAAAAGAAAAATTTCAAGTTTACTCAAAAAGAGCTTTTGGAAAACAGAGAGTTTAATTCCGGTGTGTATGCATTCAAAGCCAAGCCGCTTTTTGAACTGATTGATAAAATCGGCAGCAACAATGTACAGGGTGAAGTTTACCTAACCGACTTGATTGGAATGTTTAACGAGAATGGATATTCGGTGGAAGCTGTTACCCCAAAGAATCAGTATGTGCTCATGGGTTTCAACAACAAATCCGTTTTGAAGGAGATGGATGCAATTGCTCAAAAGCTGATCTACGAAAAACTCAAAGACATTATCCTAATTGAAGATCCAAATGATTTCTTTATCCATGAGGAAATAGTTGATGAACTTCTAGAGCTGGATAAAAGGGGAATCATTCTTGATATAGAAATTGGCAAGGGCACTTACATTGGAGAGGGAGTTAGCCTAAACAGCAATGTTAGATTGTTGAGAAACGTGCGCGTTGAAGGCAATGTTTCTTTTGGCGAAAATGTCCAGGTTGGTTCCGGTTCAAAAATCACTTCCGATTCTAATTCACTGACTAAAATTGGAAATAATGTTACTTTGAAAGGCGCATGTATTATACAAAATTCGGTAATCGAAGAAGGCAGCTTCATTGAACATTCAATCTTGATAAAAAAGAAAGTAGAAAAGAATTCTTCGGTTAAGTTCTATTTACCGGACGCTGAAATAAAGGGAAGTCTGGTAAATCTTTAAAAAAGAAGAGGCAACCTACATTGTAAGTTGCCTTAGTTTACAAAACTAAAAAATTTATTTTGCAGCTAATTTATTAACGTGTTTTGTTAAAGCTGATTTCTTTCTAGCTGCATTATTCTTATGAATCTTACCTTTAGCGGCTGTTTTATCAAGAACCTTTGTAGCTTCTTTCAAAACTGCTGCTGCTTCAACTTTGTCTTCTAGTGAAAAAACTTTCTTAACAAGTGTTTTTACTTTTGAAAGTGCAGCTTTGTTACGAACTCTTTTTTTCTCGCTGGTTTTAATTCTTTTCTTTGCTGATTTGTGATGAGCCATTAAATAAACCTAAATTTGTTAAAAATCGTGCGTAAATATAGAAGAATTGACTATTCGAAACAAACAAACCGGCATTTTGCACTAAATCTTCTTGCGCTATTTTTTTAGGCGCTCTGCTATTAGTATTTTTGCTCTACTTTCTGGAAACATTGGAAAAATGCTTAAAATCAACGAAATATATAAGTCCATACAAGGTGAAAGTTCTAAAGCCGGACTGCCTTGTACTTTTGTGAGATTGACTTACTGCAATCTTCGCTGTACGTATTGCGATTCCGAGTACGCTTTTTATGATGGGAAGGATATGGAAATTGATGAGATTCTTTCTGAAATAAAAAAACTTGGATGTAATCTGGTGGAGGTTACCGGCGGCGAACCGCTGTTTCAGAAGGAATCGCTTGATTTAATGAAGCGGCTCTGCGATGAAGGATACGAAGTGATGCTCGAAACCGGTGGAAGTTTGCCCATAGAGGAAATTGATAAACGTGTTATGATAATTCTCGATTTGAAATGTCCTTCAAGCGGTATGTTGAAAAAGAATCTATACAAGAATCTCGAGCATCTAAAGATCATAGATGAAGTCAAATTTGTAATTGGCACCCGCGAAGATTACGAGTGGGCAAAAGAAAAAATTTTTGAGCATAATATTTCGGAAAAGTGTTCGGTTCTGCTTTCAACAGTGTTTGGTGCATTAAATCCGCAGACTTTGGTTGATTGGATTTTGGAAGATAACTTAAATGTTAGATTCCAATTACAAATGCATAAGTATATTTGGGACCCCAAAACAAAAGGTGTTTGATGAAAATTGCTAAAGAATATAATTGGGAAATGGGGCACAGGCTTCCGTTTCATCAAGGAAAGTGTAAGAACTTACACGGACATTCATATAAATGCATGGTTGAAATAAGCGGCGAGCCGGATGCGAACGGAATGATTTTAGATTATTATGATATGAAGACAATTATCCAACCGGTTATAGATGAACTTGATCATGCTTTTATGGTTTATCAAGATGATAAAGAAGTTTTGGAGTTTTTAGATAAAATTAACTCGCGCAAAGTTGTTGTGGATTTTCAATCCACAGCCGAAAATATTTGTCTGTATCTGCTGAAGAAAATAAAAGAAACTGACTTGCCGGAGAATATTAAATCGGTAAAAGTAAAAGTACTCGAAACAGAAAATACATACGCAGAGGAAGAAATTAGTTTCTAAAAAGGAAGAATTTTTTTAATCAATAATAAGAGTGAATATTTAATGACAACCAAAATCGTTTGGACGAAAATTGATGAAGCTCCGGCTTTGGCAACATATTGTTTGTTGCCGGTGGTAGAATCATTTATTAAAAGCACCGGAATAGAGGTAGAACAGAAGGATATTTCATTAGCCGGAAGAATTCTCGCGAACTTTCCCGATAACTTAACGGAAGAACAGAAAATCCCGGATTATCTTACTGAACTGGGGGAGCTTGCAAAAAATCCGGAAGCAAATATTATAAAACTTCCAAATGTTAGCGCATCCGTTCCACAGCTTCAAGCTGCTATAAAAGAATTGCAAGAGAAAGGCTATAATGTTCCCAATTATCCGGAAGAAGCTAAAACTGAAGAAGAAAAAGCAATTAAAGCAAGATACGCAAAAGTGCTTGGCTCAGCAGTAAATCCGGTTCTTAGAGAAGGAAACTCTGACCGTAGAGCTGCCGCATCAGTTAAGAAGTTTGCGCAAAAATCTCCGCATAAAATGATGAAACCGTGGCCGCAATCCGGTTCAAAAGCTCGTGTTGCTCATATGAATCAAAAAGATTTTTACGGTACAGAAAAATCTACTACTCTTAAAAATGATGACGTTGTAAATATTAAATTTATTGATGCAAGCGGTAACACTAATATTCTAAAAGAGAAATTGAAATTGCTTGCTGGTGAAGTTATTGATTCCGCAGTAATGAATGTGAAAGAATTAAGAAAGTTTTATGCTGAACAAATTGAAGAAGCTAAAAAAGATAACGTTCTTCTTTCTCTTCATTTGAAAGCTACAATGATGAAAATTTCCGATCCAATTATGTTTGGACATGCGGTTTCGGTTTATTTCAAAGAGGCGCTGGAAAAACATGCGGATACTCTAAAAGAAATTGGCGCAAATGTAAATAATGGACTTGCCGGAGTACTTGAAAAACTTAACAAACTTCCCAAAGAAAAAAGAGAAGAAATTGAAGCTGACATAAATAAGGTTTATGAGACTCAGCCGGAATTGGCAATGGTAGATTCAAGATTGGGTAAAACTAATCTTCACGTTCCGAATGATGTAATTGTTGACGCTTCAATGCCGAATATTGTACGCGATGGTGGAAAGATGTGGAACCGCAAAGATGAACTTCAAGATTGCATTGCTATGATTCCGGACCGCGCATACGCAACTATGTATAAGGAAATTATAGAAGATGCCAAAGCCAAAGGGCAATTCGATCCGGCAACGATGGGAGCGGTTTCTAATGTTGGATTGATGGCTCAAAAAGCTGAAGAATATGGTTCGCACGACAAAACATTTGAAGTAAAAGGTAATGGAGTGGTTCGTGTGGTTAATTCAAACAATGAAGTATTGCTAGAACAAAATGTTGAAGCCGGCGACATTTTTAGAATGTGCCAGGCGAAAGATGCCGCAATTAAAGATTGGGTTAAACTTGCTGTTAACAGAGCCAAAGCAAGCGTCTCTCCGGCTATTTTCTGGCTTGATGAAAACCGTGGACATGATGCAGAAATAATTAAAAAGGTAAACGAATATCTGCCTAACTATGATACTACCGGACTTGAAATAAAAATTATGAAACCGGTTGACGCAATGAAGTACACGCTTGAAAGAGTACGTAAAGGTTTGGATACAATTTCTGTAACCGGAAATGTTTTAAGAGATTATTTAACTGACTTATTTCCAATTTTAGAATTAGGAACCAGTGCAAGAATGCTTTCGATAGTTCCGCTATTAAATGGGGGCGGATTATTTGAAACCGGTGCGGGCGGCTCGGCTCCGAAACATGTGCAGCAATTATTAAACGAAAATCATCTTCGCTGGGATTCTCTTGGAGAATATTGCGCGTTAGTTCCTTCCTTTGAAATGATTGCTGAAAAAACCGGAAATACTAAAGCTACTATTCTTGCAGAGACACTTGATGTAGCGATAGGAAAGTATTTGGAAAATTCCCGCTATCCATCCAGAAAGGTCAGTGAGATTGATAACCGCGGAAGTTCTTTCTACTTATCTTTTTACTGGGCTGAAGCTTTAGCTGAACAAAATAAAGACCTTGCAATGAAAGAACGTTTTTCTAAAATAGCGAAAGCGATTCAAGAAAATGAAAACCAAATTGTAAGCGAGTTGATTGCTGTTCAAGGAAAGCCGGCTGATGTTGGTGGTTATTACAAACCGGTTGATGAAATGGCAGATGCGGTAATGCGTCCAAGTAAAACACTGAACAAAATTATAGATGAAATGTAAACACCAATAGAAACTATATATGAATAGGGCGCATTTATTGCGCCTTATTTTTTGTCTTCAACAAACTTTAAAATCTCCGGCAAAACATCTCCAGCCTTTCCAAAGATTGAATAATTTACAAAACGGCCAAGCTCTGTTGGCTCAATGTTTATTTCAACAAGATAAGAGCCGGCACGTTTAGCACTTTGCGGAATGTACGCCGCGGGATAAACTACCGCGCTTGTTCCAACCACAAAACAGATGTCGCTCCATTCTGCTGCAATTTCGCCAGCACTAAATTGATCTTGCGGAAGATTCTCGCCAAACCAAACTACATCCGGACGGATTAGCCCGCCGCACTTTTCGCATTTAGGAACTTCATCTCCGGTAAACTGTTGCTCATTAACAAACGTATGACAATCAACGCAGAAATTTCGTTCGATGTTTCCGTGCAGTTCATAAATTAACGAAGAACCGGCACGCTTGTGAAGATTATCCACATTTTGTGTTACAACAGTTACTTCATAGTATTGTTCTAATTCGGCTATAGTTAAGTGCGCGGCGTTTGGTTCAACTTTATGAATGATTTCTCTTCTGTGCTGATACCATTCCCAAACCAAATCCGGGTTCTTCATAAATGCATTAAAGCTTGCAAGTTCTTCCGGTTTCATCTTGTTCCAGATTCCATCTGCACCACGAAATGTAGCTATTCCGCTCTCTGCAGATATGCCGGCGCCGGTAAAGAAAACGAGTTTTTTTGCGGAAGAAAGTTTCTTGAGGAATTGTTCTTTGAATTGCATAATTAGATTGCTTTGAAAGTTAATCTGAGATTCTTCGCCCTCCGCATTACGCGGAGGACTCAGAATTTAAAAATTATTCGTCTTTAATATCGTTCAAAGTTTTCTTTGCTTCAGCTAAACGCTTCTCATCATCTTGATGAGCAATAGGTGTTTTGAGAGCTTTGTTTAACATTTCTCTTGCAGTCTTGTAATCATCTTCTCTAATCAACGAGTTAGCATAATCAACATAAAACATAACATAGTTCGGATAGAGTTGAATCGCTTTTTTATACTCGGTAATTGCGATTTCATTATCAGCCCAGCCTAAACCAAGAACAGCGCGGGCTGGTTTCCACTTGTCGCTTGTTTTAGCATGTGTGCGGGCTAAAACATAGTGAGCAACTCCTTGAATAAAATTGCCACCTGTGTTTAAGGCGATAGCCTTTTCAACATCTGCTCTTACACTATTAACAACTCCGGCAACGGAGAAAACTCCTTTGAAGAGTGCAATTTTTCCGTTTGCAATTGCACGGCGAAGAAAACCAAGTGAACTGCTGGAATTTGTTTTTACAGCTTTATCAGCATACTCTAATGCTTTTTGATAAGTTGCGATTTGAGCGTCTTCCTGCTGACTTGTACTGGTTGGCATTTTTTCCGCAATATCAACTAATGTTCTTGACATACGCCAGATAACTTCAAAATTATTTGGTTCGGCTTTTTCTGCTTTCTTAAGAACATCCAAAGCTTTTTCATTATTAAATTGTTTATAATATTCATCAACCTCATCAATCATTTGATCAACTGATTGAGAAAACATCTTGGGTGAAGTAAGTATTAACACGAGGAAAATTGCTAACAGTGATTTAGAGATTTGTTTCATGCTGCGGTTCCTCTTTTTAATTGAGAGTTTAGTTTTATTCTTTTGTGAATTCTTCCGTTATCATCAGCGATGTATTGGCAAGCGGTAAAAATCTTGTCCACTTGCTGTTTTTGTTTTTCTCTGCTTCAATTGCGGATTTGTAAGCGTTCGTCTTCGCGCTCAATTCATCTGCTTGATAAAGAACAATCGCTTCCAGAGTTTTTGGCTCTACCGGAGATGCGTATTCCAATTTTCCTTGATGGCTTAACACAAGATGAATTAGCCGCTCTTTTAATTCACCAGGAAAGTTTTCGATAGCCGAAGCTGTCTTTTCGACAGCCAGAGCGCCAATCATTATGTGACCAAGAAGTTTTCCTTTGTCGGAATAATCAAAAGCGGTTTCGTAGGTGAGTTCTTCAATCTTTCCAAAATCGTGCAGCAAAGCACCGCTAACTAACAAATCTCTATTAATTTCAGAATGAATCGAACACATCAAATCACAGATGCGCACAATTTCTAAAGTATGCTCTAACAATCCGTGAATGTAAGCATGATGCCAGCCTTTTCCAGCCGGAGTTCTTGTGTACTTTCTGAGATTGTCTTCTGTAAAAATATTTTGCAGCAAGCGGCGCAGAAAATGATTGCTGACGGAATTGATTACTGTTTCAAATTCTTCAATCATTACCGGAAGTGGGCGGCGTGATTTTGGAAGAAAATCTTCCGGCGAAACATCATCTTCGCTTGTAGCAACGCGCCATTTCTCAATTTTAATTTGAGGAGCGCCGTTAAACTCTTCAATGATTCCGGCAACTTTGGTAATAGCACCTTCTCTAAGTTTTAGAAAAGAAGATTCAACATTATCCCAAACTTTTGCCGGAAGGGTTAGTGTGCGGTCTCTAAGTTCTAAGTTTAAAAATGATTTTCCATTCTTAGAAGTTTTGATTTCACTCTTGTTCACAATTAAGAAAAGAGTAAAATCATCTCCAATTGTAAACTCATTTAAATCTTTTTGATCAAGCATAATTGCGCTGGTCTTTATTCTATTTCAATTTATCAAAAATAATTAGAAGGGGAAAGGTTAGTTTTCAACAAATTTTATTACGCTTTCAAGGGGCAGCTTAACAGAAACTGTTCTATTTAGTAATTCTACGGAAACGGAAAGCCATTTTTCCTTATTGACTTCTTTAACAGTACCAATAACACCTCCAAAAGGTCCTTCTGTAATTTTAACTTGCTGTCCGGTCTGAAGTCCGTGAGTAACAAATACATCCGGAGTATCCAAAAGCATTTTTTTCAAGCTTTCAATTTGCCATTCCGGTACGATAGATGGTTTGCCTGAGAAACTAACGACTTTAACTACAGATTCTTGTTGAACTGCATACAGTCTTTCTTTTTCATCAACTCTGGCAAAAACATAGCCGTTAAAGAGCGGGACACGGACTTTCTTTTTCCTATCGCTCCATTGGCGCAAAGTAATGATTGTCGGCAGATAATATTCTATGGATAAATTTCCAAAGAGTTCGGCAGTTTTAAATTCTTGACGGGGTTTTGTGTAAAATGCCAGCCAGTTTTTTTCGTTAGTAGCTTGTAAAGTCATAATCAATCCTAAACTGTAATAAGTATATTAATCCAATTGATTTAGTACAAGCATTCCTTTATAGAATCAACTAATTGCTGTTGATCAACCGGCTTAGAAAGTAGTTTCTCAACACCAAGTTTCATATATTTTTTCGAAATTTCTTCGGTAAGCTTTGCAGAAATAACAATGATAGGAAATGCTTTATTATTTTCTTTTTTCTGAATTGCTTCGACGAGCTGAATTCCGTTCATCAAAGGCATATCGTGATCAGTAATTACAACGGTGGGCAGCAGATCGCGGTATGTATTAATTGCTTCATAACCGTTAGAAGCAAAACAAACTTCAAAGTTGTTCATCGAATGTTCGATCATTCTCTTGTAAAGATTTCGTGTAGCTAAATCATCTTCAACCAATAGAATTATATTCTTTGCTTCCGGTATAGTTAAGTGGAATTCGCTCCCTTCCCCAACTTGCGAGTAAAACCAAACCTGCCCGTTGTGCTTATCAATGATTTCTTTAACCAATGTTAAACCCAAACCGCTTCCTTTTTCTCCGCCGGTTCCCTGTAAAGAAAATTTCTGGTCAATACGAAAAAGTTTTGATTGATTTTCTTCAGAGATTCCCAAACCTTCATCGCGGACAACAATTTCAACAAAACCTTCTTTGAAACGGCTCGCGCTGATATGAATATCTTTACCTTCGGGAGTATATTTAATGGCGTTGCTTGCTAAATGAACAATAGCCTGACCGATCAATCTTTCGTCGGCATTTATAGAAAGGTCGGCGGCAATATCAACTTTTACATCAATATTTTTTCTGATTGCATCGCCGGTTAGTGGAGTTATAGCTGTTGTAATAACATGTTTTACATTCAGCCGCACCGGCTCAACTTTAATTCTGCCGGTCTGCAAACGGCTCCAATCAAGTAAACAATTGATAAGATTTAGCTGTGTCTTCGATGCGTCATAAATATAGCGTAAGTATTCATTACGCTCATCTTCGGAAATATCCGATTCGTTAAGTAATATTTCCGAAAAACCAAGCAGTGTAGTAAACGGCGCTCGCAAGTCATGAGAAATGATTGAGATGAATTTGTCTTTCTGTACGTTCAAATCTTTTAGAGAATCGTTTTGAGCTTGCAGCACAGCCTCATTTTTTTTGATATCGGAAATATTTATTAGAGTACTTTTTCGGCAAGCAATTTTCCCGTTATCCCGCTCAAGCAGAATCTGGTCGTTTACCCATACGGGCTCGCCATCTTTGGAAATAATGCGGTAAGTTAACTCTAAATAATTCTTCTGCGGATTACTTTCAAACTCAATAAGTGCACGTCTCACCTCTGAGGAATCTTCATCATGAATGAGTGAGTAATGATTTTCAGGCAGCTGCTTAATTTCGTCACTGCTATAGCCGGTGATATTAAAGATAGATTCAGAGACAAATGTATCTAATGAAACATCGCCCCGTTTAGCTATAAACGCAATGTTTTTTGAGCCGTTGCTAAACTGGCTTAAAAGTAAATAATCATTTTGGGTATTGTTCATTAAAAATTTCTCATGGCACTAAAACTAATATAATAAAATCAATTCTATCTTTCTTATGTTTTATGGCATGGGTAAAAAATGTTCAACAACTGAAAACTAGTTCGTTTCCTCACCGGAAGTTTTAGTTGGTATTCCAAGCTCATCCATTTTTCTGTATAGAGAAGAGAGTCCAATATCCAAAGCCTTTGCGGCTTCCTCTTTATTGAATTCATATTTCTTTATCGTCTTGGTGATGTGATCTTTTTCGAAAATTCGTAATGCTTCTTTTAATGAATCAATATCTCCGGTTTGCGCGGCATTAGTTTTCAGATAATCGGCAAGGCTTGAAGGTGTAATCATTTCCTTGCTGGCGAAAATAACCGCCCGTTCAATAACGTTTTCCAATTCCCGCACCCCGCCGCGCCACTCGTGAGAAAGAAGAATTTTCATCGTATCGTTATCAACACCAAGAATTTTCTTTCCCATTTCTTTGCAGAATTTTTCTATGAAATGATTAACGAGCAGCGGAATATCATCTCTGCGTTCGTTTAATGTCGGCAGTTTTATCTCAACAACATTTAGTCGGTAATAAAGATCTTCGCGGAATTCTCCTAATTTTGTTTTCTCAAATAAGTCCTGATTTGTTGCAGCGATTAGCCGAACATCCGTGCTGACCGGCTTTGTTCCGCCAACCGGAAAGAATGCGCGGTCTTCCAAAGCACGTAAGAGTTTTACTTGTAGATTAAGGGGCAGTTCAGCAATCTCATCAAGGAAAAGTGTTCCGCCATCGGCAACTTTAAACAAACCAAGTTTATCTTCGCTGGCGCCGGTAAATGAGCCTTTCTTATGCCCGAACAATTCGCTCTCGATAAGGTTTTCCGAAATAGCACCGCAATTGATTGGAAGAAAAATTTTGTCTTTTCTCTTGCTGTTTTGATGAATAGCCTTAGCAACCATTTCCTTCCCGGTTCCGCTTTTACCCATAATCAAAATGTTGCTGTTTGTAGGTGCCACTTGACTAATTACATCAAAAACTTTTTTCATTGGTTCGCTGTTGCCGATGATGTTTACAAAACCGGTTTCGTAAGAAAGCCTTTGGCGTAGTGCGCGGTTTTCGGCAGAAAGATTTTTAAACTCTATAAGCTTTTTTAGACGGAGAATTACGTCGTCAAATTCTACCGGCTTAATGAGATAATCATAAGCTCCGTTGCGTAAAGCATCTATTGCTGTCTTAACGGAAGCATAAGCGGTCATGATGATGAAAAAAGTATCGGGAGAAACTTTTGCCGCAGCCTCAAGGAGTTGAATGCCGTCGAGCTTAGGCATTTTAATATCCGAGATTACGACATCAAAATTTTCTGCTTGTAATTTCAGCAAAGCATCTTCGCCATCGCTTGCAACAGAAGTAGTAAATCCTTCATCATCTAAAACCATCTTTAATGAATCGCGAATTGGTTTTTCGTCATCTACTATTAGAATTTTAGAAAACATCTTTTCTCCTTAAGTTTCTGCGATTGGAAGAGAAATAGTAAAAACACTTCCTTCATTTAATGTGCTGCTAACTTTAATCTCACCGTTAAAGCGTTTGATAATGCCGTAGCTAACTGAAAGACCAAGTCCGGTACCTTTTCCAACTTCTTTGGTTGTGAAAAACGGATCGAATATTTTTTCCAATGTAAGATTATCCATTCCGCAGCCGTTGTCTGTAATCTCAACGTAAATATTTTCATGATCATAGCGGGATTTAACAATTATGGTTCCGTTACCCGCAATTGCATCCAGTGCGTTGATTAATATGTTCACAAGCACTTGAAGAATTTGATCTGCTGCAATAGTGACACCCGGAAGAAAATCTTTGAGGTCGGTTTCAAACTTTACTTTTCGAACGCGTTTATCGTACTTCACAATTCCAATCGCGGTTTTAACAATATCGGTTATGTCTTGAATATTTGTTTCGTAACTCGGCGGACGGCTAAAATCAACCAACTCGCGCACAATGCGTGTGATGCGGTCAATGTTTTCCTTTATGTTAACTAGCTGCTCGCTCATAAATTGATCTTGACTTCTTCTCTGCAAAATCTGAACGAGTGCGGAAATTGATGTAAGCGGGTTTCCAATTTCGTGAGCAACACCGGCTGCAAGCTGACCAATAACTGCAAGTTTTTCAGATTGATCTATTTGAGCTTGTAAACGTTTGTATTCCGTGTGATCTTTAATAATAATAGAGCGCCCCACATATTCACCGGTTGTGCTTGGCAAGCGGGAAACACTAAGTCGCACAGTTATAAATTCGCCATTCTTTTTTACACGTTCGGTTTCTACAATGCTTGTGTATCCAATCTTGCGCGCATCTTCAATAATCCGGTCCCGTTCCTTTACATATTTTTCTCCAGCCGGAAAAAGAACCTTTGACGGTTTGCCGATTATTTCGTCTTCTTTGTAGCCAAATATTTTTTCCGCGCCTTTGTTCCATGCAATAAATTTTTCATTCTCATCAACAACCATTATCGCTTGATCCGACGAAACAAGAATGCTTTTTAGATACTGCTGGTCAAATTCTAACTTGGAAGCGAGACGGTCTCTATCTAATACAATCTCCTTCATCTTCGTTTCTTGATGAAGCATTCCGTAGCGGGCGTATATTTGCTCAATCAGATCATCAAGAAAGCCGAGGAGTATTACCGGATCGGTTTCTGCAGAAGCTTCCAATTCGATTGAATTCAAAACGGCAAATCTACCTTGGCTGAAAATCTGGCTAATCTCAAGTAGGTTAAGATTTGTAGCTGAGAACAAATTGTAGCTTGAAATTAAAAACTGATCAGCTTCCTTATAGTCGGTTTTGCGGATTACATCAATAAATGTATTCAAGCTGCTGTAAACAAATGCTTGAATTTGTGTTTCGGTAAGTTTGTCCTTGTAAAGCGGAAGCAGAATATCAATCCACTTTTCGCTAATCTGGGCATAATACTTTTTAAGCAGTTCTATTAATAGTTTTTTCATTCAGCCGTTTTCTTAAGATTTTGTGAAAGGGAAGCGTCCTTCCAAACTTGTTCGAAAAATAAAGAAAGGGTGGTAGTTATGAAAGGAAAGTCCGCGCTATTCTTTTTGATTTAAGACACGCAATTTAGCGGAACTGAAGAAAGCAGCGCTCTGTATAAGAAACAGTTTGATTAAATTAGAACATCAGATGGAGAGAGTTATGAAGAGAATATTGCTGGCTGTAATTGTATTTGCAATTGTTTCGCAAACCATTTTTGCTTCCGGCGAAGTAATAGTGAAGCCAAATTTATCCGGCGTAAAAGTTTTTCTGCGCGGATCCGAGCTCAAGCAAAACGCTAAGGTGAAATTAGAAAAGGGAATTAACGAAGTTGTTCTGACCGGAATTGCCCAAAACATTGACCGGAACAGTATAAACGTTTCCGGGAAAGGGGACGGCGTTATTATTTCGGTAGTGCAGCGTTTTGATTATATGCGCTCGCCGGATAAACATCCCGATGTTAAAACGCTCGAAGACTCGCTTGAATTACTTAACAAGCTATTTGCAATGAAACAAAACGACAGCGATGTTCTCAAATATGAATTGGATTTAATCCTTGCTAACAAAAGCATTGGTAACGAAAAAATAGGAGTGTCAGTTGCGGAACTTCAGAAGATGTCGGAATTCTATAGAAAGAAAATTTCTGAAATTAAATCCCAACTTTTGCAAGCTTCATTAGATTCAAAAAAGATTCAGAAGAATATTGAAAGAGTTAACAAGCAGCTAAGTGAGCTGAATAGCCAATTGAACAAACCATCTAACGAAGTAGCAGTTTCAATTTCCGCAAAAGTTTCCGGCTCGTTCGATTTGGAATTATCCTACATTGTTTATGATGCCGGTTGGGTTCCAAACTATAACATTCGCGTTGAAAAAATTAATTCTCCGGCACAGCTAAACTATATTGCCAATGTTTATCAGAACAGCGGATTTGATTGGGACGATGTTGATGTAGTTCTTTCAACACGAAACCCAAACCGCAACAACACCAAGCCGGAATTGTATCCTTGGTATTTAGATTTCTTTAAACCGATTAGTTTTCAGAGAGAAAAAGGCGGTATGTTGAAAGCTGTTTCGATGGATAACATGGTTCAAGCTGCGGCACCATTAGCAACAGAATCAATGGCGGATTATTATGAAGCTGTTGAAACCCAATTAGCTGTTGAGTTTACGCCTTCGCTTAAGTATTCAATTCCGTCTGATAACAAGCAGCACTCCGTTGCCATAAAGGATTACAGCATTAAAGCTGATTACGAATACTATGCAATACCTAAACTTGATAACAATGCTTTCTTGGTAGCGCTTCTAACTGATTGGAGTGAATTTAACTTATTACCGGGCGAAGCGAACATCTATTTCGAAAATTCTTATGTGGGTAAAACGAACATAAATCCGGAAACTACGAAAGACACTTTAGTTGTTTCTCTCGGCAGAGATGAAAACGTTAGCGTTAGCCGTGAGCAGTTAAAAGACTTTACAGAAGACAAATTCCTAAGCAGCGATATTGAAAGAACGTTTGCATACGAAATTAAAATAAAGAATAATAAGAAAGGTGCGGTTAAACTTACCGTTGAAGAACAGATTCCAATTTCCCAGCACGAAGATATTGTTGTTCAAATGATTGACTTATCCGGCGGGAAGTATAACAAAGAAAACGGCGAGTTAAAGTGGACTGTAAATGTTGATGCGGGCAAATCCGTTGCGAAGAAACTTGTGTTCAGCGTGCGTCATCCAAAAGATAAACAGATTCAAGGATTGTAAAACTAAGGCGCTTAGCAGAGCGCCTTAGTTATATAAAATGGAGTTAAATGAAGATACAATTGCCAACTTAGGGAATTCAAACCTACTTTCTTGTATACATAGAAAAGTCTATATTGTATTCACTCTCATTCAAAACACAAAATCATTATGAAATTTTTTAATAACAATTTATCTATAAAAATAATTTTTCTAATTGGTGCTCTAACTGTTCTTTTTCTTAATCATGCGCTGAATATCTATCCGTTCAGAGAATTGTTTCGGTATCTGGTTGATACAGAATACTACTGGTTGGTTCCAACATTCACAATTATTTTTATTGGATTCTTGTTGTTTTATATAAGTATGAGAAAGAAGGTTGTTAATGGTAAGATTGAGATGTTTAACGCTACAATTAGAACAGTTCAAGATGTATTACAAAATTCTTATTCGTCTTTGCAATTGTTAATTCTAGATATGAAAGATGAAAATGTTGATCCTGTTATAGTTCATAAGACCGAGAAGAATTTGGAAGAAATGCATAAAGCAATAAAAACACTTGCCGGGATTGACCCTGAGAATATTAAACTGGAAGAATTAAACAAAAAGCTGTCAATAATAAGAATGCGCGATACTGTAACAAAGTAAATATATCTTGAAATAAGCAGCGTGTATGTTTAGGATGTCTTTTTGTAACTCCTAAATGCAAAAGTAAACTGCTTGAAAAAGTTTGCTGGAAAAAATGTTTTCAAACCATACTCGGCAGCTCGTTCTTCCGGCAAGTAAGCTGTTCCAAATATCCAATCCCAAAAAGCAAACTTGGTTGCAAAATTTTTGTTTCTTCCTTTACCAGTGGTGTGGTGAATCCGGTGCATTTCCGGTCCGTTAATTATCTTTTGCATCCAACCGGTATTAATGCCGAGATTCGCGTGAATATACATTCCCCAAACTCCGCTTATTACACCTTTGTATGCAGCAACTTCCGGCGGTGCGCCGAGAAGAACAATCGGTAAAAACTCCACAGTTTGATTGATGAGAATTTCGAAAGCGTGAGAGCGTGAACCGGAAAGCCAATCAACAGTTTTGGGCGAGTGATGAGCTTCGTGCAAACGCCAAAGATATTTATTGCTGTGCATGAAGCGGTGCATCAAGTAAATGTATAAATCATGAGTGAGAGTAAAGAAAACGAGCTGAAGCCAAATTGGAACGTTTGCAAAGAGTTGAAGCCGCGATACACCGTAGCTTTCATCAATCCATTTAATGATGAAAGTGAATATGATTATTCCCAGAATATAGCTTTGTGCAATTGTATAGAGCGCGAAGTCGTTAAAAAATCCTTCGCGTAAAACTCTTTGTCCTTTGTTGTAGGGAAATATTCTTTCGAGGATGATGAACAATAGCGCTGAAAGAATGATTATAGAGTAAGAAATGATCTCGTATGAATGTAAACCTAAGATTAAATTCTGTTTCATTGATTCACTTTGTACATCGCCTGTGTCTAAAAAGAAAACCGCAGAGATTATTTTGTTTCCGTTCTCGATTTAACCCGTCTAAGTTTCTGAAGATTACCGGATTCACTCTCGTAAACTTTTTTAATTCCGTCACCCAAAGCTTTTTCAATATCGCGAATATCCTTTACCAATCGCTGAAGACCAACAATTTCAACTGATGCGGCTTGGTCGGTTCCCCACATAGCGCGGTCAATAGTTATATGTCTTTCAATAAATGAAGCGCCGAGAGCAACAGCAGCCAGTGTTGGCGCAAGTCCGGTTTCGTGTCCGCTATACCCAATCGGAATATTTGGAAACAACTCCTGGTAAGTCTGAATAACTCTCAAGTTCAATTCTTCGACCGCACAAGGATAAGTAGAAGTTGACTGAGCAATTAAAATATTTTCGCTTCCAAGAAATGAAACTGCAGCTTGCACTTCTTCAATGGTTGACATACCGGTTGAAAGCATTATTGGTCTGCCGGTATCTTTAACACGCTTGAGTAAGTTTCCATCAGTCAGTGAAGCTGAAGAAAGTTTGTACATAGGCCGCTTAAACTTTTCTAAGAAAGCGACTGCTTCTTCATCCCATGGAGACGCAAACCAATCAATTCCTTTTTCTTTACAGTAACCATCTATTTCAAGAAATTCTTCAAATCCAAATTCAACTTTGCGGCGGTATTCTATGTAAGAAATTCTTCCCCATGGAGTTTCGCGTTCAATATTCCATTGATCTTTCGGTACGCAAAGTTCCGGTGTTCGCTTCTGAAATTTAACAGCATTGCAACCGGATTTAACAGCGCCTTCAATCAGCTTTTTTGCAATCTCAATAGAACCATTGTGGTTTATTCCAATCTCTGCAATAATATAAACCGGTTCGCCCGCTCCAATAAATTTATTCCCAACTTTCACTTTCCCCAATTTACTTTCCTTTCTGCTTTTTGATTTTCGCATCAATAATAATTTCCGCCAAATCACGGAAAGCACCGTTGCCCCCTTTGTTTTCAACAATTATATCGGCTGCGTCTTTTGCAAACTTAGTTGCATCGTTTGGGCAAGCACTTAAGCCAACACGCTTCATTATTGCAACGTCAATTGTATCATCGCCCATGTAAGCAATTTCTTCTTCTTTCAAATTTTTTCTTACAAGGATTTCATCAAGCGCCTTTTCTTTTTCTGTTACACCAAGATGAAGTTCTGTGATTTTAAGCTTCTCAGCTCTTCTTCTAACAATATCGGTATTTTCGCGGGTCATAATTCCGGTTTCAACATCAACAAGAGTACGCAATCTTTCAACACCCATTCCATCACGAATCGAAAACCGTTTTAGCTCTTCACCTTTTGTTGAATAATAAACTCCGGTATCGGTTAGAACGCCGTCAACATCGGCAATTACAAGTTTTATCTTTGCCGCTTTTTTGTAAATCTGTTTTTTGTCTAATTTCTTTTTCATGAATGCCTTATAAATTTTACCATGCTGTCCAGCCGCCGTCAACAACCAAGTTGGCGCCCGTCATATAACTTGATGCATCGCTGGCGAGAAAAATTAATGCGCCTTTGTAATCCGTTGGCTTTGCCATTCTTCCTAATGGAGTTTTAGTGGAATACTTCTCAACAAAAAATTCGTCTTGAGAGTTCTCTACTCCGCCGGGGGAAAGAGTATTTACGCGCACACCTACTTTTCCCCAATATGAGGCAAGATATTTAGTGAACATTATTACCGCGCCTTTTGTAGCTGAATAAGCAGGCGGTTTGTAAAATGCTTGAGTTCCATCTTCCTTAATGTAAAGCGATTGGTCCGGCGCTGTAATTCCGTAAGTGGAAGCTATGTTAATTATGCTTCCCGAGTTTTGCTTTGCCATTTCGGATCCCAAAATTTGAGAGCAGAGAAAAACCCCAGTTAGATTCACATCAATAGATTTTTGCCAAAGCTCCAGAGGATAATTTTCAAACTTAGATTGCTCTGTAGCGGCTTTCGGATTTTCAAACATATCATTTATGGCTGCGTTGTTAACCAGCACATCAATATGTCCAAACTTAGCTAAAACTTTATCGCGAAGATTTTTAATAGTTTCCGGGTTAGTTACATCGAGAGTAATTCCCAAAGACTCGGTTTGTAATTCCTTGGCAAATCTTTGGCACTTCTCTTCATTGGTATCTGCAACAACTACATTGGCACCGGCTTCGCTTAATGCTTTGCAATGTTCCTTGCCGATCAAGCCCAGCGCGCCTGTTACAATTGCCGTTTTATTTTTAAGAGAGAATAATTCCATTTGGCATTTCACTTGTAATTACAAACCAACTATTTGTTTGAACTATAAATACACATTAAAGATAAACAAAAATGGAACGCAGATTTAACAGATCAAACTGATTTTCACTGATACAGATTAACAGACTGATTAAGAAATCTTCGTTCGGAATTTATCCGCCGATTTTTGGCGGACTCTTCACTATCTTTTCACCGGTTTCATGTTAAAATTATCAACCTTGCGGAAGACCGGCTGAACAGGCTCACCTTTTAGCATTTCTTTTAGTTTGCCTTCTGCAACTGCTTGCTTCAAAACTGATAACGATTCTTCAAGTGCTTTCAATGTATAATCAACATCTACATTTGAGTGAGAGTAAGACATGTTAAAAAATCCTTGCCAAAGAACTCCGCGCTTAATCATTTCTTGCTGCATTAAAGATTTCTGCAATAACGGATCGCCGGCTTTCTCATCAAACGTTGCCATTGAACGCCAGTTGTAGCCTATTGCCTTTGTGAAATCAATTCCGAGTTTTTGCGCGATTGAGTTATAGCCGTTTTTCAATTTAGCGCCTTGTTCATCTAAAAACTTTGGAACGTTTTTCTCACGAAGTTCTTCAATTGTAGCTTTTGTTGCGGCAAGTGAAAGTGCTTCGCCGCCGAAAGTTGTGTAGAAAAAAATATCTTCGTCAGCGAGCTGCATAATTTCTTTCTTACCGGCTAAAATTGAAATCGGCATTCCGTTAGCAACAGCTTTAGAGTAAGTAGCGAGATCAGCTTTGATTCCGAAATACTCTTGAGCGCCGCCAAGAGCCATTCTAAACCCGGTCCACATTTCATCAAATATGAGTACGATTCCCTTTTCTTTACAAAGCTCAGCAACCTTGTGAAGGAAATTATCTTTTGGTTCGTTAAACACAACAGGTTCCAAAATTACAGCAGCCGTATCTTCATCAATAGAATTTTTTAATGAATCAATATCGTTATAGTTAAACGTGAATGAGTTTGCCTGCACAGCTTCCGGAATACCATGGTTTCGGGCTGTAACAGCAATGTACCAATCGTGCCAGCCGTGATAGCCGCAGCAGAGAATTTTATTTTTGCCTGTGTAAGCGCGCGCAAGACGAACTGCTGCACTTGTAGCATCAGCGCCGGTTTTACTGTAGCGCACTGCTTCCGCATTAGGAATGATTTCTCTAATAAGCTCTGCAACTTCAACTTCGAGAGGATGCATCATAGAAAAAGTTATTCCATCTTCTAATTGTTTCTTAATTGCATCATCCACTTTTGGATAAGCATAACCAAGCGAAAGGGGACCTACGCCCATCATGTAATCAATGTATTCATTTCCATCTGCATCCCAAACGTGCGAACCTTTTCCTTTTACTAAATATTTGGGAGCTACACCGTTTATCCATTGTGTTGGACCTTTAGCAAGAGTTTGAGTTACTGATGGAATCAATCCAACTGCGCGGTTATAAAGTTCGTTCGATTTTTGAATCGTAGGGAAATCGTTTGTTAATGAAATTTTATTTGGCATTCTAACTCCACTTTTCTCTTTGTTCTCTGCGAATACTTTGCGTTCTCTGCGTTAAATCTTTAACCGCAAAGGACACAAAGAATGCGCAAAGTACGCAAAGAGGTTATTGAAAATTATTCAAGATTGTCTGAGAGATTTTCTCCGCTGTAAACCCCTCATACTCAAGTACATCGTTGAGCAATGCTGGTTTGAACCAAGTTTTTAATGCAATTGGTAAAACGTCAGCAGCGATTTTGTTTTTAAGCAAAAGTTCACCGACAATGCTGTAAAGTCCGCCTGTAATCAAGTGATCTTCGATAGTAACAATCTGTTTGCATTCACGAACTGCTTTCATCACGGCATCTTCATCAATAGGTTTTGGTGTGCGGATGTTTATTAATCTAACTGACTTTCCTTGTTCTTCAAGAATTTTTTTTGCTTTGAACGCTTCACCAAATAAAAATCCATAGACAAGAATAGCAATATCGGTTCCATCACCAAATGTTTCAGCTTTACCAATTTCCAGCGGAGAGTGTTCTACCAAAGCTTGTGTTGGATTGTAGCGCATGTAAAATGGGGATGGGTATTGAATCGTAGTTTTCAAACCTTTCAGCATATCATCTTCATCAGCGGGGCAAAAAACATTCATATTCGGAATGCCGCGCATGATTGAAACATCCTCAATCGCTTGATGTGTTGGACCGTTTCCATCAGAAAGAAAGCCGGGCACTGCGCCAACAATTTTAACCGGAAGATTCCCGATTCCAACATCAGTGCGGATGAATTCGAAAGCGCGCATTGTTAAAAATGTTGCAAGCGCGTGTACAACCGGAACTCTTCCGCGCAACGCGAGCCCGGCAGCCATGCCAATCATAGTTTGTTCGGTTATTCCGGTATCAATAAAATTTTTAGGAATAAGCGGAGGCAATGCTCTAAATGCCGCTCTATTTTCAGATGTCATAATTATATAGCGATCATCTTCATTAATTAGTTTGAGTACAATATCTGCGTATGTCATATTATCTTGCCACAATAGTTTCAGAAGTTAATTTTGTTTTTTTCTTGCTGTGCAGTTCGCTTAACAAACCTTCAACTTCTTCCGGTTTGAAATTTACGAACCATCTATCAGCGCGTTTTTCTATGCTTGGCAAACCTTTGCCGCGTACGGTTTCCGCAATCACAACAGAAACTTTTCCTTTTTGGAAAGGAAACTCTTTAAATGTTTGATCCATCTTTTCAAAGTTATGTCCGTTCACCTTCTTTACTTCACAGCCGAACGCTTCAAATTTTTTCTTTAGCGGATTTAGCGGAATCAACTCTTCAGTAGGCATGTTTGCCTGAAACTGATTGCGGTCAACTACAATCAGTAGATTATCAAGTTTGTATGCGGATGCAACAAGTAAACCTTCCCACATCGAACCTTCGTTTAGTTCGCCATCGCCCACAACTACAACAACTTTGTTTTTTTGTTTGCGGAGTTTACAATCCATTGCAACGCCCATAGCTACGGAAAGATTATGTCCTAATGAACCGGAATGAAATTCAACACCGGGAATATTTCTGTTTGGGTGCCAGTAAATGGTATCGTTGGTTTTTAAATGATTGCTTAACCGAGATTCTTCCAGCCAGCCAAGCTCAACATAAGTTCCGTAAAGCGCCGGAACATCGTGTCCTTTCGACAAGAAAAAATAATCTCGTTTGGGATCTGAAAGATTTTCGGGAGAAACATTTAAGAATTCTTTGTACAGATATAAAATTATGTCCGCGCATGATAAAGATGCGCCGATGAAGCAGCCGCCGTTTCCGCTCATTCTAATAATGTGCTCGCGAACCTTTAGCGCTTGGTTTTGCAGCTTAGTCAGTTTTTTGTTTGTCATTGTTTAGTTTGCTTTTGTATTCGTCAATGTGAGTTAATTCGTCGAGATGATTTTCATACCAATATCTACCCAAATACTGAGAATTGATTTCGGCGATTTCCGGTTTTCTATTCAGTAGCGAAAGTATATCGTTGATGGAAAATTTCTTATTGGTAGGATAAAGTTCTTCATAAATCTTGCGAATGAATTCGTAATCTTCGGGATAATCAATTGTCCAGCGGTGAGTAGATGAATAATCTAATCCGGTTTCCCACGCAACGTTACCAATCTTAAATGCGTCATCATGTTCCCAAATGAATGGAGTTGTATGCTCACGTTCATATTCTTTGGTAGCATCTTTCCACGCGCATTCCAAAGAAGCAAAAGACATTATCTCAACATCGTTACCATCAGGATAAGTTGCCGGATGTAAATTGCTCACAAAGTCCAAATCATCATTTTTGATGTAGTGTTCAATCACTTTATCAATCACATAGGGATCAATGAGTGGGCAATCGGAAGGAATTTTCACAACAGCATCAGCAGAAAATTTCTTACCGGTTTGATAATGCCTATCAAGCAAGTCGGTTAAGTTTCCCCGAAAACATGCGAGATTATTTTCTGCGCATAACTTTTCAATTTCATCATCATCACTATTGTAAGAAGTAGCTACAACTAACTTTCCAATAAACTGAGCTTTCTGAACTCGCTCTATCATTCTAAGTAAAAGCGGTTTGCCGAGAATTGGAAGCATAATCTTTCCCGGCAATCTGGTTGATGACATTCTCGCTTGTATGATAGTTACGACTTTCATGCTGTTGTCAAATCAAGTTTACTATTAATTTCTTCTTGAGCAACATTCGCTGCCTCGAGAAGTTTCATCCCAACTCCGGCTATTCTCTCAGCAGATGTTCCATCGTTTTGCCAGGGTAATAATCTTTTTAGCTCTTCAATATCAAAATAGGAATGAACTTCTTTGCCAAGTACTAAACCAACAAATGAAACAGATGAATACTTTGTAATCAAGACATCGCAGTTAGCAATCATGTGGTTTGTGTTTCCGCTTGTGAAAACTATTGCGCCCGGTGCATACATATTAACTTCTTTTGTAGCGCGTTCAAAATTTTCATTCGGGTGCAGCTTGAAAATCATTGGTCGTCCGTTGGCAATTTTCACGCAATCCTTGATAAACTGAATTCTGTTTTCAAGTTTGTATGTTTCGCGTGCATCGGAAGTGCAGACTAATACATAATTTTTATGAGGGAAATCATTTTCTAAAGCTTGTTTTACATTATCAAAATTTGGAATCCCGGTTACAATAAGTTTGTCAGGTTGTACTCCTTTGCGATTGATAAAAAACTCTTTGTATCCTTCTGAAGCTACACAGAAGGAATTATATCTGTATGACATTCCCATGGTTGAGGTACTGGCAAGCCAGCGCGGTATTCTGAAATACTTAACCAAATAGAACATCAAGTTTTCCGGGTCGGTCATTCCTTCTTGAACAAGAATAACTTTGGTATTGCGGATGTTTTTGGGATAAATCAAATCGGCGCATGTGAAAACCAAATCGTAATTGCGACTGATGCCGCGGTAATCCATTTTAAGATTATTATCGCGCAAATATTTTTCTGTGTTTCTTCTGAAAGGGCCGTTAAGAATGGAAAATTTTAAGTAGCCGAGGCTGACAACAAAGTTTATAAATCCATCGGCGTAGTATGGTGTAAAGTAACATTCTTGCTCTCCAAAATAGCGGGAAATCTGATGCATCATAGATGTTTGATTGAGCGAGCCGCAAATGAAAAGTATTTTCTTCGGAGTCATATAAAGCATTTTTGTTCGACTCAAATTTAGTTTTTTGAATCGGTAAAGTGAAATTTGAGTTGTTAAGTTATCGTTAAAATTAAGTTGTTTGAGGAAAGAAGAAGGTGTTTATTTCCCGGAGGTGGATTTAACTAATTCGCCATCGGCATATTCAGCTTGTTTTGTTACTTTGCCCGCTTCATCGTAGGAAAAACATTTGCCGTTAAGCAGATTATCTCTAAAGATCATGAATTCGGATATTTGTCCGTTTTCGTGATATGATTTGGCTATCCCGTTGCGCAATCCGCCCGAATAGTCTTCTTCAGCAGTCAGTTTACCGTTTTTCGAAAACCATTTAACGGTTCCGTTCAGCTTATCATTTCTGAAGTTTCTTGTTGATTCAATTTTGCCGGAGGGGAAAAAAGTTTTCGCTTCTCCTTCACGGATATTGTCGGCATAATTTTCTTCCGAAATCTTTGTTCCTTCTGAGTCAAACTTTTTTGATAAGCCGGTTCTAACACCTTTTATAAAAGTAGCAATTTCCGCCAGCGCGCCACCATCATGGTAAAATGTAGATTCTCCTTCAAGCTTATCAGCTTTGTAGTTTAGTACTGCTTTCAAAAAACCGCTTGGATAGTATTCCTTAATAGTTCCTTCAAGTTTTCCTTCGCGGAAGTGAAGTTCTTTGCTGAAAGTTCCTTCGTCGTGAAATTCTTCGAAGCTCTCTTCAACCTTATCAAACTTGCCTTGAATTCCATAGCGGGTTCGCTTTACAATTTGCCCGGCTTTGTAAACATCAATTACTTTGATTGAGCCGTCCGGATAGTACAGATAGGATTCACCTTCAAGCTTATCGTTAATATATTTTGCCTCGAGCGCGAGCACACCGTAATCATAATAAACTTTGTTGATGCCTTCAAGTTTATCGTTCACGTAATTGCGTTCAACTTCTACTTTGCCGTTTTCAAAAAATATTTTAGAAAGTCCGTTTAGTTTTCCCCCGTTGTAATTCCAAATCGCTTGCAGCTTGCCGCTCTTGTAATATGTTTTGCTAAATCCTTCTTGAACATTGTTAACATAATTTGGCTCAGACCAAAGTTCGCCCGATTCATAGTACCACTTGGAAGTTCCCTCGAGTTTCCCATTTCGGTAATTCCATTCCATGCTTTTAGTACCATCTTCAAAATACCAAGTCGAGATTCCTTCCTCTTTGCCGTTAACATAATTCCACTCTTTCCAGAGCTTCCCAGACTCGTAAAATTCCTTGTAAGTCCCGTTGCGAACGCTGCCGTAATAAACGCCTTCGGATTTTACTTTATCGTTCTTGTAAAATTCCCGTTTGATTTCTTGCGCGGAAACAACAGAATGAGCCGCAAACAACAGAATAACAAGCAATATTTGTGTGGATTTCTTTTTCATAACGAAAATTTGTGTGGCGAAGTTAACCACAAAATAGATAATGTGAAATGGAGAAGAGTTGATTAAATTTGTTCTAAGAATCAGAGGGTTTAATGTTTTCAACAAATGTTAAGGTTTATTTCTACGATGCCGATCCGGCTGGAATTATTTTTTACGCCAGCGTTTTTAAGTATGTTCACGCAGCTTACGAAGATTTTTTAAGAAGCCTTTCCCCGCAACGGAATTTCTTTTTCGACCGGGAATATATTTTGCCAATAATGCATGCCGAAGCCGATTACGTTCGCCCAATTCTTGTTGGCGATGAGTTGAAGGTCGAAGTTTCGGTTAGTTTGCTAAAAAGTTCGTCATTCGAGTTAACTTACCGTTTTTACCGAGCCGACCAATTTACCGCAATGGCTAAGACTGTTCACGTTTGTGTACTTAAAGAAAAGTTTGAAAAGATAGAAATGCCGAAGGATTTTTATGACCAGCTTAAGCTTCATCTAAGTTAAGCCGCCGCAAAAGTTCTGCGCGTTTTATTTTTCCCATTTCATTGCGGGGAATTTCTTCTACAAAGAAAAACTTTTTTGGGATTTTGAATCCGGCGAGTTTTTCTTTTAGCTGAGATTTTATTTCACTTTCGGATAGATTTTCACAAACGATTGCCGCGCAAACAATTTGTCCCCACTTTTCATCTTCCATACCGAACACAAAATTTTCTTGTATTCCAGGGAATGATAGAAGTGCTTCCTCAACTTCTTTTGCGCTTACATTTTCGCCGCCGGTAATTATAATATCCTCCCGGCGCGACTCAATGTATAAATATCCTTCATCATCCAGACAACCATAATCTCCAGTATGATAGAAGCCGTCAACAATTTTCGTTTGAGTTGATTGTTGGTCGTTATAATATTCCTTGAACAATGTAGGCGAAGAAATCAGAACCTCGCCAATAGTGCTGTCATTAGTATCTTCCGCATTTTCATCATCATCTTTGATGTTAATCTTTATTTCATTTGTTAAAGCAAATCCTACTGACTCGGATCGAATATATAAATCAGAAGAATTAAGAGCGGCGACCATAGAACAAGTTTCTGTTGAACCGTAAACTTTTACAATTGGGTAGCCGGCATCTATAGCTTTGCTGCAAATTTCGGGCGAAAGTGGTCCACCACCCAGAAATACATATTTCAGATTAGTGTTTGGTTCAGTGTCTTCGTCAATAATCCGCTTTACAGTTGGTGAAACCATAGAAACATGAGTTGGATTGAATTCAGCCATTGCATCTATTACCGCTTCATGTTTTAAATGATTTGGGAAAATTACTCCGCAGCCGGAAAGTAAACTGCGAACTAGAATCATAAACCCGCCAATATGATAAAGCGGCAGAGAAGATAGCCAAAGATCGTTTGGGCTAAGTGAAAAGAAGGAATCCATAGCTTTAACACTTTCGTACAAGCTTTTGAATGTATGAACAACTGCTTTTGGCTTGCCGGTTGAACCGGAAGTAAACATGATGAGTGACGAGTGTAGAGTCCGCCTTACAGGCGGATAAACTCCGAACGTAGAGTGACCAATACTGTTTGGTTTAAAATTGTTTTCTAGAAAATTAAAATCATCCAAAGAAATGTTTTGAACAGATTCGTATTTCCATGTTTCTTTATTCATAGTAATGAGAAATTCCGCATCAACTTTTTTAAGCTGCCACGAGATTTCTTCTATAGTATTTCGAGTATTTAACGGTACAGGAACAGCGCCCAAGAGCCAAAGTGCGTTTACAATAATCCAAAATTTATAATTGTGATCGGAAAGTATGCCGACGTTATCGCCATCCTTTATTCCGAGCGAAGATAAATATTCTGCAGTAGCTAATGACTGCTCAAGTAATTTATCATAATTAATTCTTTGTTCGCTCGTATAAATAGCAATTTGATTGGGAGACAGCCGGGCTTGTTCAATTAACCAATGTTCCATGTTAGTTAGTTTAATCATCAGAAAGGCAAATTAAATTTTGGCGGATAGTTAGATGGATTAAAAGAAAATTTTGCTTGATTAATACCGTAGGTATCAACACACAAATCGCCTTCAAAAAAAGCGGGTGTATCGAGTCCGTGAGCAAAATTGTGATTTGTTAATGAAGCTAACATTACGAGTACACTCTTGCCAACTACGCTTTCAAACGCAGAAGAAATGATTATTTTTTTATTAAGACGTTGAGCAGCTTCAATAATTTTGAGCGAAGAAAAAATGCCGCCGGCTATCATTGGTTTGATAACTAAAAATTCGGCTTTACATTCCTTTATGTATAATTCAGCAGTCTGCTGAGATTTGATGGATTCATCAAGTGCAATTGGTATGTGAGATTCTTCAACAGTTCTAAAAGTGCTGCAAGTGAACTCGCACGGTTCTTCAACAAATTCTATTATGTAATCTTTGAAGCGTTCAAGGTATTCAATCGCTTCATCGGAGCTCCATTTTTGATTAGCGTCGAGCCGTAATTTTATATCGTATCCAAAAGTATTTCGTATTGCTTCCAACAATTCAAAATCATCGTACGGATCTTCTCTGCCAACCTTAATCTTGAAAGTGTCAAAGCCTAACTCAATCTTCTCTTGAATCTTGGAAAGTATATTTTCCAAACTATCAAAACCTAAAACTGCGTTTACTGGAATTGTTCTGTTGACTAAACCTAATTTTCTAATCCAATACATTGTATCTCGCTGAAAAGCCAAACTCAGCATCGCCTGTTCAACTGCAAACTTTACGGAAGATAATTTGCTTGGAATGCTAAAGTCGTTTTCAAATTCAGTTTGTTTTAGAAATTCTAAAGTGCCTTTTAAGGACGTTTCCGCTTCTTCCAAGTTTTCTTCACTAAATCCCGGCAGAGGCGAACACTCTCCGTAACCAACATTACCAAGCTCATTGGTAAGTTTTAGTATCAATCCTTTTCTTTCTGTAAAAGTGGTTAATGAATTTTGGAATGGAGTTTTTAGCTTTAGAGCAAATGGAAAGTATTTTGCTTCTTCAATAATCATATAAGAATTCCGGCAGCAAAGAGAAGACCATAAAGCGCGGAAAGTTTTGCCGTTAGCTCGAGAGTTTTATTTAACTCACGCCCGCGCAAAGTAAAAATCATTTTTATCAATTTAACTGAAAGAGGAAGCGAGATAAGAGGTAGAAAAACCCAAGCGCTGTTTTTGTAAGTGAAATAAACTACGAACAAGATTGCGTAAGAGACTATCATAAAGAAAACATATTGAAGCCGGGCAAATTTTTCTCCAAGCAAAACAGCAAGCGTGTTTTTGCCATTAGATTGGTCTTCTTCGCGGTCACGGTAATTATTTACTACAAGTATGTTTGTAATAAGTGCGCCAACCGGAATTGATGACCAAAAGGCAAACGGTGAGATTTCGTTTGCTTGCACATAATATGTTCCAACAGTTCCAATCAAACCAAAAAATAAAAAGGAAGCGATATCGCCGAGACCATTGTAAGCAAGTGGAAATGGACCGGCTGTGTATGCAATTCCAGCAAGGATTGAAATAACTCCGAGCAGTAAAATTTCCCAACCGGCTAAATGAACTAAATACATTCCAAGAACAAAACTCAATCCGAAAACAAAAATTATTCCCAATTTCATTTCGGGAATTGAAATTAAGCCGGAAGTAACGACGCGCTTTGGACCAATGCGGTCTTTTTTATCTGTTCCATGAAGAAAATCGTAAAGATCATTTACAAAGTTTGTTCCAATCTGAATTAGTATTGCACAAACGAGAGCCACAATTGCGGCAAGCGGTTTAAACATTCCATCATTGATTGCAATGGAGCTGCCAACCAAAACCGGAACAAGTGCTGCGGGTAAAGTTCTTGGACGGGTTGCTAAAACCCACGCATCAAATTTTGTGATTGTATTTGCTTGCTGCTGAATCATCTACGGCACTCTAGGAAATTTTTTGAAATCCGGTTTTCGTTTTTCGTTGTAAGCGTTTTTACCTTCTTGAGCTTCATCGCTCATGTAGTAAAGCAAAGTTGCGTTGCCGGCAAGTTCTTGTATTCCGGCTTGTCCATCAAGTTCTGCATTGAAAGCAGATTTAAGTAAACGTAAAGCAAGCGGGCTCATTTCCAAAATTTCTTTTGCCCACTGAACTCCTTCGGCCTCAAGCTGTTCTACCGGAACAACTTTATTTACAAGTCCCATTTGCATTGCTTCTTGTGCGTTGTATTGGCGGCACAAAAACCAAATTTCGCGTGCTTTCTTTTGTCCAACAACTCTTGCAAGATAACTTGCGCCAAAGCCTCCGTCAAAACTTCCAACTTTTGGTCCGGTCTGTCCAAAGATTGCATTATCTGCAGCGATTGATAAATCGCAAACAACATGAAGTACATGTCCGCCGCCGATTGCGTATCCGGCAACTAATGCTATAACCGGTTTAGGAATGCTGCGGATTTGTTTTTGCACATCAAGAATATTTAAGCGGGGAACGCCATCTTTGCCAACGTAGCCTTTGTTGCCGCGGATTGACTGATCACCACCTGAGCAGAAAGCATATTTGCCATCTTTAGCCGGACCAGCGCCGGTGAGAAGAATTACGCCTACATCAGAATCTTCGCGCGCGTCGGAGAAAGCATCGAATAATTCTTTTGTTGTTTCGGGACGGAAAGCATTTCGTTTTTCGGGACGATTGATGGTAATCTTTGCAATTCCATCCATCTTCTCAAAAACTATATCTTGATACTCTTTGGCTTTAATCCATCTGAAGCTCATTACTACCTTCAATCTTGTTCAAAAATTCCAAGACTAAATTAGTAAAAAGCTCCGGCTTTTCTAAGTGTGTGTTGTGCCCAGATTGAGGAATGATTTTGTGCTTGGCAAGCTTAAGTTTTTGAACCATTCTTTTATTTATTGAGGTAAACTTCTCATCGTTTTCTCCGGTAATAAGCAAAACCGGAAATTCTAATTTGTAGAGGTCGTTCCAGTAACTATTCATTAAGCCGGTTGAAAAGGAAGAAAGCGAATTTGCTAAACCTGTAACGCTATTTTTATTACGCATGTTTTTTAGGTCATCAAAGTTTTGGAGACTTTGAAGTTTACCGAACATTGGCGAGCTAAGCCAGAATTCCATAAACGATTCGATGCCTTCCGTTTTAATCTTATCTGCCAAAAGAAAATCGTGCTCAACTCTTTCTTTTTTTGCGGTAACATCTTCAATGCCGGCGGTTGCGCTCTCGAAAATTCCGGCAATAATTTTTTGAGGATTCTTTAGTGAAAAAGAAAGTGCCGCCCTTCCGCCCATCGAATAACCGGCAATAATTATTTTCTCGAATCCGAAATGATTAAGTATAGAATTGATATGCCGTACAATTGCGCTGCAAGTGTACTGGTCTTCATCTTCCGGAGAATCAGTCTCTCCGTGACCAATTAAATCAATTGCAAAAGGGAAGTAGTTTGAGGGTAGCCGGTCAAAAATGAAATTCCAATCATGAGCGCAACCTGTAAAGCCATGTAAAAACAAAACGGGAATTTTAGAGGAATGATGAGCTGATTCATCAAAGAGGATATTAAACTGAATTCCGTCGAGTTTTAATTTCATTTATATATTGACTTATTTGTTTCGCAACTGCGCTCCAATACTTCTGGCGTTGGAGTTTTGATTTAATCGCGTCGGTTTTAACTTCGAGAACGGTAAGGCTTCTACTTGCCGGAGATAATTTAAGTTCCTTTCTCAAATGATTCCAGCTTTTAATTTTTACATATCTGCCTTCGTAGGCTTCAACAAATTTCCTAAAGTTGATTGAAAGAGGAGTTAAAAAATTTTCCTTCATTACTTCACGGTATTCGGAAATGGGCAGAGATTCAAAAATTCCGCCGCCGCTATTGTTAATTAGAATTACCGTTAGAGGAATTTTATACTTCACAGCGTTATGCAAGCCATTCATGTCGTGAAAGAAAGCCAGATCGCCAACGATTAGAAATGTTGGCGCCTTGGATACTTTTGCAATTCCAAGTGCGGTAGAGTTAATACCGTCTATTCCGCTTGCACCCCGGTTTGTAAATACGTTTAAGCGCTTATTCAAAACGGAAGCAAAGAAATCCATATCGCGGATTGGCAGCGAGTTAGAAACAAACAAGTTGGATTTTTCCGGCAAAGCTGTAATTACTTCTTTTGTTATTCTTCCTTCAAACGGGAATGAAACTTCTTCAACCATTTCTGATTTTAGAACCTCCGCAATCATATTCATTGCGCGCCAATCATCAAGCCATTCTGTGGATGTTTCCTTTTGAGCCGGAGACGCGTTTATAATTGCTTCGCAAAAATTTTCCGGATTCATTCTAATTATTGTTTTTGCCGTCAGCGATGGGTCGTTCAAATCACCATATTCATTGCAAAGGATTTTTTCAGCTTTAGAATTTTTGAAAAATTCTAATAACACATTTGCAGTTGGTGCGCTTCCAAACTGAATAATTACTTCTGGGTCATACTTGCTTTGAAAGTCGGTTGTTCTCACAAGCGCTGTAAAATTTTCAATTATGTTTTCTTTTTTATGATTTCCAAAACGGATTGAAGAAGAGCCATCGGCATAAACCGGAAATCCAAACTTTTCTGAGAAGCGGATTACTTGTTTGCCAAAATCATCGCCGTAATTGTTAAAACCAATTAAAATCAATCCGCGCTTGCCGTGGAATTTATTAGCGAGATTAGCAAAGTTAATTTTTCTCGTGTAGGTTTCTCTCAATTCAAAAGCTGAGTGAGCGTAAATTTTCTCAAGCATGCTGTTTTCAATGCTATCGGTATAAGAATTTGGTTCGAATGGTTTTTCAAATTGAAAGTTGAGATGAACCGGACCCTTATTTTCGAAGAAAGAAATTCGCACAGCTTCTTCGGCTAAATTACGTATATGAGTAAGGTTTTTAACATCAGGCAAACCCACATCATTAAATAAGCGAATGTGATTCTTATAAATGTTATGCTGATTAATAGTTTGGTTTGCGCCGCTACCACGAAGCTTGCGCGGTCTATCTGCAGTACAAACAATTAACGGAACTCTCTGATAGAAAGCTTCAATTATTGCCGGGTACAGTTCAGCAACAGCAGTACCTGAAGTAGTAACAATTGCGACGGGAGATTTAGTTTTCTTTGCCAGACCTAATGCAAAGAAAGCAGAGCTTCGTTCATCTACAATTGAATAAGTTGTAAAAGCTTTATTTGAAGTAAAAGACAAAGTAAGCGCAGTGCTGCGGGAACCGGGAGAAATGCAAACATGCTTAACGCCAAGTTCAGCCAAACGATTCGTAAAAACATCGCACCAGACAATATTACGGTTGATTGATAATTTCATTTTCCAGCAAAGACAAGATTGGTTTGAATTTTAGTTCTGTTTCGTGATACTCTGAAATCGGGTCGGAACCTTCAACTATTCCGCAGCCGGCATAAGCAGTAAGCATGTTATTTTTTAAGATTGCACTTCTGATTCCAACTGAAAATTCACACTTACGCTTTTCGTTAAACCAGCCAACCACACCCGCGTACAATCCTCTATCAAAATATTCTAAATCTTCAATCAATTCCCAAGCTTTTTTCTGTGGCAAACCGCAAACCGCCGGTGTTGGGTGCAGCTTTCTTAGTAGCTCTAAAATATCAACTCCTTCTTTAAGCATAGCTTTTATTGGAGTTTGAAGGTGTTGAATATTTTGAAGTTTTTTTATCTGTGGTTTTGGGTTATAGGAAATTTTTTCGGAAAAGTCTTCCAAATTGCTTAGTAAGAAGCTTAATACATTATTATGCTCGTTTATGTCTTTTTGATTATTAAGCAGGTTACTTTCCAAAACTAAATCTTCATTTAAATTAGCCCCGCGCGCAATTGAGCCGGCAAGTGCCTCGGTTTCAATCTTATTTCCATCAAGAGTAAATAATTTTTCCGGCGTTGAACCAAAGAAGATTGAGTCGTTTTCTTTATAAGCAAAAGTAATACATTCGGGATATTTGGTTTGAAGCTTTGATAGAAAACTGGAAATACTGAAATTGCTTTTTAGTACAAGTTGCATCCTTCTTGCGAGAACAATTTTTTCTATGTTGTGCTTGGTTATTTCATCAAGTCCGGCATTGATTATTCTTGACCACTCCTCAAGTTCGGTAGCTGATAAAATTTCGTAATCAGTAGCCGATTCTGTTTTAACTAAAGTATCAAGAGGAAGTAAGTCTAAAATCTTTTCAAAAATTTTAAGGTTCGGATTATTCCCAACGAACTGAAAAATAATAAGTGTGTTTTCAATACCACTCGCTATTAACACTTGTGGAATAAACCAACTTTGGTTCGGGTAATCTGACCAGAGATTTTCTTTCTTATCCGGCAGAAATTTCTCACCACCAAATACTAAAGGTATTTTACTCATTAAGCTGGAATCATAATTCGCTGATATAATTAACTCGTTGGGTTCCAGATTTCCCTTAGAAATCGTTTCAATAAGTTTTTCGGTGAATGGGCTTTCAATCTTTCCAACGCCGAGATTAGCTCTATTTCCGGATGGTTTTGAGAAAAAGAATAAGGTCTCTTCGTTCGAAAGAAGTTCGAATAAGCGCTCAATTTCAACTTTTTCGAGTTTAAACGTAAATCTTATGAGACTTTCATCCCTGATTGGTGTCTGACCTATAAACGCGAGGATTTCTTGAATGAATTTATGCAAGCTTTTATTTGTTTTTATTGTAAATATAATACGAATTCAGGAAGAAAAGTTTCAAATCAATCTGTCACTACGGAAATATAAAGCGCTTCGATAATTTATATGTAAAGATTATTAACTTTCTTTTTAAGACCGAATGCTCTATTTTTTACTTAGAGGTTCATTAGTAAAATGTTACGGTTAGGAGTAACAACAAACTAAAGAAAGGGTACATCAATGGCAGATAAGAAACAATCGGCCTTGGACTTATGGGAGAGGCTTTCCAAAGCTTACGACAAAGTCCGCAAAGTACAATCCAAACAAATGTTTGAGCAGAAGTTAACAACACCTCAATTTGGCGTGTTGGAAATTTTGCACAAGATGGGTCCGGTTCCGCTGAAAAGAATCAGCGAAGAAATGATGGTTACCGGAGCCAACATTACATGCGTTGTGGATAATCTGGAGAAGGAAGGATTTGTAAAAAGAATTCCTTCAAAAGAAGATAGACGGGTTATACATGCTGATTTAACCGCTCAGGGGAGAGTTAAAATTGAGTCAATTTTACCGGCATACGCAGACAGCATGGCAGCAGTAATTGGTTCTTTGAGCGACCACGAACAAAAGGAACTAACCCGTTTGTTGAACAAGCTTCAACAATAATCATTTGGATTTGAACACGAGAGCAATCCACTCATCCAAAGCGGATTTCTTAACAAGTTTAAATCCTTTTGAAGCGTATAAGCCGACAATATCAGTTTCATCTATGTCCAAAAGACCGGAAAGTATTAACCTTCCGGTCTTTTTTATTTTATCGCGAATCAAATCAACAATATCAATCAAGATATGTTTGTTGATATTGGCTACAACAAGATCAAACTCAGTTTCGCTTGCATCTTTTAGCTCGCATTGACGAACTTCAATTTTACTTTCCAAGGCATTTGCTTTAACGTTTTCAACACCGTTTAACAAACACCATTCGTCATTATCAATGCAAAGAGCTTTTGCGGCGCCAAGCATTACAGATGCAATTCCTAAAACTCCGGTGCCGGAGCCAATATCTAAAACCGATTCTCCGCCGACAACATATTTCTCAAGATGTTGAAGAACAAGTTTTGTTGTTGCGTGTTCTCCTGTTCCAAAAGACATTTTGGGATCAATCTTAATAATAAGCTGATTTGGTTTGGGCGTGTATTCTTTAAATGATGGTTTGATTACAATCCTATCAGTTACCTCAACCACACGAACATTTTTCTCGTACTCTTCATTCCAATTCCTTTCTTCAAGGGTTTGTTCTTCCGTCTGAAATGATTCAATGAAGTTTTCATTTACAAGCTGCTGCAAAATTCCTTCAACATCTTCGCGGCTGGTATTTTTAGATTCACTGATAAAAACTGTGATGTAATCATCGAACTCGTTTATGCCGTCTATATCAAGCTGCCATAGCATTCCGGTTACCGTTTCTACATCAAACGGAACTGTTGTGATTTTAATTTCTTTGTAAGTTTTCATAGATCTTCAAATAATATTTCGCAAAGTTTATCTTGAATTTTTCTTGCTTCGGAAGCGCTGCCAACGTAATTCTGTATGAGAATGGAAAAAGCCAGCCAGTTTTCTTTTTTTGTTTTGATGTAACCGGACAAAGATGCAACGCCGCTTATAGTTCCGGTCTTTGCAAACACATTTCCTTTTGCCGGAGAATTTTTATAGCGATTAGACAATGTTCCATCAACTCCGCCAATTGGTAGCGATGCGAGAAAAGCATCAAAAGTAGTTTTGTCTTGGCTATACATAAAAACAAGAACTTTAGAAAGCAGTTCTGCCGTTGTTAGGTTATAGTATGATAAGCCGGAGCCATCGGTTACTCTATAAATTTTTGGATTTGCACCGCTGAGAGTCATTAAGCTGTCTATCAATATCTTGCCGTTTCGCGAAGATGCTTTACTTGAAGAAGCTTTCTTCGAAAGAACTCTTAAAAATAATTCCGCATTTAAGTTATCGCTCACTTTGTTTGTGTAGGTAACAACAGGCTTAATATCTCGTTCGAAAGAGAAAATTTTTGTAGTATTCTGGGGAAGAGTCAAAGTATCAATTTTGCCGAGAAGAGAAATTCCATTTCTTTCCAAACTTTCTTTTGCGAGAGTTACAAAGTAAAACGCCGGATCAAATACGTTAAACTCCGCAGAGTCTTTCTTGGCTGATTGCAAGATATTCCCGCCTACAAAAATTGTATTTCTTCTTCTTAGCCAATCACGGTCAATAACAAAATTCGATTTTCCAGTATCGACAGTAACTGAATGATTTTCGATGTTGAAAAAGCTTGTCTGCGGAAAGAGTTTTAATTGAGCAGGCTTGCCAACTTCTCCCGGTTCAAAAAGTACTTTTAGTGTATTCTTATTTATAGTTAACGGAGATAAATAGGGAATGTAAGTGGCTGGGTCATCATTCCACATCCAGCCCTCACCCCAAAAGAGTGAATCCATTGAAGAAACATCTCCGTAGAGATTTCCACTGATCTGTTTGATTCCAAACTTTTTCAATTCGCGAGAGAGAGAATCCAAGTTGGAAGAGGAAAACTCGGGATCAAATCCGCCAACGATAAAAACATCGCCATTGCAAATTGAATCCTTAATTTCGCCGGTGTGATAGAGTGAAGTTGAAAATTTGTAATCAGTTCCAAGAAAAACCAAAGCTGAAGAAGTTGTTAGCAGTTTTTGATTTGATGCCGGACGGAAAAGCTTTTTCTCGTTCTGCTGGAAAATGGGTTGCTTGCTTTTCAAATCAATAACTGAAATACCAGCTTGAGCTGTAGTGAAAAGAGGCGAGACTAGAACGCTGTCAATCCTTTGCTCCACCAATGATTTATTTTGATTGAATGTAGCGCAGCCTTGAAGAGAGATTAAGACCAAGAATAAGATCATGATCAAGAAGATTTTATTTCTCATTATTACCTCTATCAAAAGTATTCACGTTCCCTAAAATCCACACCAACTTCTTCTACAACAAATTTCTTTGCAGCCTCTTTATCAACTTCGCTTAATCCAACAACCGATAAAACAACGTGAGTAAAGTTTTTTGCTTTCTTGGCAAAGTCCAGCATCTCACCATGTAAAGATGCATCAACGCGCATTAGCTTAGCGTATTGTCCCGGATCTGTAGAGTTTAAGCTGATGGAAACTGTGTCAATCGTATCTTTTAATTCCGGAGTGATATCGCGCTTATTAATAAAATTTCCATGACCGTCTGTGTTCATTCTGGTTTTGCCGCCGTTATCTTTAACATACTTTGCAATTTGCTTAACAACATCCCAGCGGATTGTTGGCTCGCCATATCCGCAAAAGACAATTTCCTTGAAGCGGGTTGGGTCACCAATTTCTTTATTGTAAACTTCAGCATCAGGCTCTTGAGATTTTGTCATTTTCAAACTATAACCGTTAATAATTGCTTCACCTTTGCGGTCGCAGAAAATACAATCGGCGTTACAACGATTTGTTACGTTAATGTAAAGCGATTGACCAATTTGATAAGTAAAATGTAATTTCGGTTTCATACCAATGCCAAATAGTTTGTGAACATTTGCCGAAGTTGTTCTGCCTACATCTTCAATAGTTAAGTGATGAACTTCTGCGAATTTTTCCGCAATAAATTTAATTAACGCCGGCTCGTTTCTTTCTCCTCTGTGTGGGACTGGAGTCATAAAAGGTGAATCGGTTTCGAGCAGTAAATTTTCTATTGCAACACGACTCAAAACTTGCCGTATGCTATCCATCTTCTTAAACGTAACATTGCCGGGAAAAGAAATGTAATGATGCATTTCAACAAGCTCGCGCGCGTCTTCAACCGAACCGGCAAAACAGTGAAACTGCGCACGCAGTCCGGAATTTTTGTAAGAACAAATTATGTTCATCACATCTTCATTTGCGTCGCGGTTGTGAACAATGATCGGAAGTTTGAGTTTAAGGGCAAGATCAATCTGATCTTTGAAAGCGGCAATCTGTTTTTCTTTGGGGGAGAAATCGTAGAAGTAATCCAAGCCAATTTCGCCAATTGCTACCACTTTGTTTTTCTTAGCAAGTTCTTCGAGTTTTGGAATAGATGAATCATTCCAATCCTTTGAATCGTGAGGATGAACTCCAACAGCAGCGTAAATGCAATCATACTTTTCTGCCAGCTCAACCGCTTTAATTGATGTAGCAATATCGGTTCCGGGAACAATCATGTAATCAACACCGGAATTTTTTGCGCGCTCAATTACCTGATCGAGATCATTTTCAAAATTTGGATAAAACAAATGTGCGTGCGTATCTATAAACATATCTTAATCACGACCTTTCTGTATAAAGAAAAGATTATGATTACGAGCATGAGAAAGAACATTAATTAAATTTTTCTTGCCCGTGCTCATAATCTTGCTCTGTTTTTAAACTATCTCTCCGATAACAATTCCTTTTTCGCCAACAGCAGAAGCCGTTTCCAAAACTTTAGTCACGTCGTTAGCATTAACGATAGCTATCAATCCGATTCCAAGATTAAATACGTGGCGCATTTCTTCATCGGCAATCTTACCTGCCTCTTGAATCAGTTTGAAGATTGGCAGAGCATCCCACGATTTCCAATCCATTTTGATTTGCAAATCTTTAGGAACGACACGCTTCGTATTGCCGATAATTCCGCCGCCGGTTATATGAGAAAATGCATTTATTGTAACTTTCTCTTTTAACTCGGTAATCAATTTCAAATAGGATTTATGAACATTGAGCAATTCTTCACCAAGAGATTGATTGAGCAAATCCGGTTTGTCGTTCACAGAAAATTTCTCTAACAAAACTTTTCTTGCCAGCGAATAGCCGTTTGTATGGAGTCCGGTGGAGCCAAAACCAATCAGCACATTTCCTTTAGCAACATTTTTTCCATCAATAACTTGGTCGCGCTCTACCAGTCCAACTATTGTTCCGGAAATATCATATTCCTCTTCAGAGTAAAGCCCAGGCATTTCAGCAGTCTCCCCGCCGATTAACGCAACACCGTTTTCTTTGCAAGCGATTGAGAAACCTTTTATAATCTGCTCGGCTTTATCGGGATTTAACTTCCCGAAAGCCATATAATCCATAAAGTATTGAGGCACCGCGCCGCAAACTGCAATATCATCAACGCAATGATTTACTAAGTCTTGTCCAATCGTATCATGCTTTTCCATTGCAAAAGCAATTTTAAGTTTTGTGCCGACACCATCTACGCTTGAAACAAGTACGGGATTTTTCCAAGCGGCTAAATCAACTTGGTAGAATGCACCGAAATGCCCAATGCCGGAAAGAACATTTTTATTGAAAGTAGATTTAGCGAGCGATTTAATTCTTTCAACGGTTTCTTCACCGGCTTCAATATTTACACCGGCATTTTTATAGGAGTTCTCCACAATAACCTCATAATTTCAAGGCAAATATAAGACAAACCGGAAAGAATTTGCGACTTGGCTTTTAGCATTGAAAGAATTAGTTTAAATGCGAAAATAGAACAAATAAAAGAAGGCGAATATGGAAACTACATATAGATTGAATGCTGACGAACTTGATAATAAGTTTGTTGACAGCCTGAAATCAATATTTAAAAATAAAGAAATTGAAATTGTGGTCTCTGAAATTGATGAAACGGAGTACCTCCTTCGCTCTACTGCAAATAAAGAGCATTTGCTAGATGCCGTTAATGATGTTGAAAACAATAAAAAAATTATTGTCCCGGAACAAAAACAATTTTAATGAGGAATGTTGCATTTCACGAACGAGCATTTGAAAATTTTACAAATTGGGCAAGTGTAAATAAAAATATCTTCGAGCGATTAGTATATCTAATTAAGGAAACACGAAAAGATCCCTTTACAGGAGTTGGTAAACCGGAATTATTAAAGCATGAGCTAAAAGGATTCTGGTCAAGAAGAATAAACAGCGAGCATCGCTTAGTTTATAAAGTTACGGAGGAATCAATAATTATTATATCTTGTAAGTACCATTATTGATTAAGCTAAATATGGATAAAAAGTACAATCGCGAATACGCAATAGAAAAAGTAAAAGAGTTTGCCGCTCTATTGAAATTTAATAACATCAAGGTAGATGCGGTTTATTTGTTCGGTTCATTTACTTCGGATAAAGAAGATTTACAATGGTCAGACATTGATGTTGCCGTCGTATCGGATGATTTTTCGGAATTTCGTTTTGAAGATAACAAGCGTTTGATACCGCTGGCAATTAAAGTGGAGCGAAGAATTGAAACGCACCCATATACGATTAAAGATTTTGAAAACTCTCCTTTTGTTCATGATGAAATAAAGAGCAAGGGATTGAGAATGAATATTTAAAAATTTTTTGAAAGGAGCTTTTTAGTAAACTAAAATAATATAACGCGCTATTGCGCTGTTCTTCATAACAATGATTTCAATATACTTTCGTGCTTTAATTTCCTTCAATGACTTTTTTAATGCTTGACTCTTCACCAGCAACTTTTCCCGCTTTTTAATAACTTTGCGCCGTCGCAATAAAGGGTTTATGCCAGATTATCAATTAAAAGACAGAGAAAAGGCGATTCTGCGGTTTGTGATTCATCAATTTATACTTACCGCAAATCCGGTTGGCTCGCGCAATGTTTCCAAAAAATTTGATTTGGGACTTTCGCCGGCCTCCATCCGTAATGTAATGGCGGATTTGGAAGAGATGGGTCTGCTCGGTCATCCGCATACTTCCGCCGGAAGAACTCCAACCGATAAAGGCTACCGTGTTTATGTTGATTCACTGATGGACCCGCCCTTTATTGATGCTAAAGCAAAACAAATTGTTGATTTGAATTTAGTTTCTGCACAGACGGAAACAGAAAATTTGCTTCAGGTTACTTCTGCAATTTTAAGCGATCTTACAAACCAGCTTGCAATGGTTACTTATCCAAAGTTTGAACAAGCGGTTCTGGAAAAAATTCAGATTGTACAGCTTTCTTCAACAAGAATTTTAGTTGTAGTTAGCGTTCAATCCGGAATGATTAGAACGATTACATTGGAAATTGATGCTGAAGTAAGTGAGTCTCAGATTGTTTCCATACAGCAATTATTGAATGAAAGACTTTGCGGATTGCGCTTTTCAGAAATTCGCAACTCGCTTGAAGACAGAATTAAAGACGTTTCTACTGAAGCTTACAGACCGATCATTCGTGTCTTTCTGGATAGTGTTGATAAAATTTTTACTGATGCCAGTACTGAAAAAACAATTATTGCCGGAACCAAGAATATGCTCAATCAACCGGAGTTTGTAGATCATGAAAAATTCCAGAGCGTGATTGAGCTGGTTGAGAATAAAGATATTATCATTCATGTTCTTGATAGCAATAAGAACTCGCAAGAAAACGATCTTGCGATTCGAATCGGGCAAGAAAATATTGATGAAAAACTTACCGAGTACAGTATGATCACCAAAGAGTATCAAGTTGGCGGACTGACCGGAACGCTTGGAATAATGGGACCAAAGCGAATGGACTATTCCAAAATAATTGCTGCTGTTGTTTATGTTGCAGAGCAGCTTGGACAAGAACTTACGAAACAAAGGTAAATTTTATTTACGGAGATTTAACAAACAATGGAAGAAATGAAAGACCAAAACGATATAACTAACCAAGAAGATAATTCAATACCAATAGAACGTGTTGAAAAGAAAGAAGATCAAGTTCAAGAACAAGAGCCTGATCAAGAAAAAATAAATAATGAGGAAATATTGCAAGGAAAAATTGTTGAGCTTGAAAAGCAAACAGCCGAATTAAAAGACTCGCTGCTTAGAAAAGTTGCCGAATTTGAAAATTACAAACGCAGAAATGAAAATGAACAAATGAATCTTTTGAAATATGCGGCAGAGCCTTTTATCAAAAGTGTGCTTTCTGTTTATGATGATTTGGAACGCTCGCTTTCTCACATTGATGATGAGAATAGTTTTGAATCAACAAAAAAAGGTTTGCAGCTTGTGTTTGATAAGTTTAACAAAACTCTCGATGCACAAGGTGTAAAAAAGATTGAAGCAAAAGGTCAGCCGTTTGATGTTCATTTTCATGAAGCATTAATGCAGCAGCCTGTAGAAGGCGTTGCGCCCCATACAGTTCTTGATGTAATTGAGCCTGGTTATCTTTATAAAGATAAAGTAATTCGTCACGCAAAAGTGATTGTTAGTGCGGAGCTGGCTTCGCCGGAAACTGATAACACAAATCAAGAAGGATAATGATTGATGGCTAAACGCGATTATTACGAAATTTTAGGCGTTGGAAAAAATGCTACGGCTGATGAATTAAAAAAATCTTATAGAAAGCTTGCAATGCAATATCACCCGGACCGCAATCAAGGTGATAAAGAAGCTGAAGAGAAATTTAAGGAAGCGGCTGAAGCTTACGAAGTTTTAAGCAATCCGGAAAAGAAAGCAAAGTACGACCGTTACGGACACAGCGGTTTACGCGGCGGCGAAGATTTCCACAGTTATCAAAACGTAAATGATATTTTCAGCAACTTCTCTGATATTTTCGGCAGTGCATTCGGCGGCTCATCTATTTTTGATGATTTCTTTGGCGGCGGTGGTTCCGGAAGGTCACGCCAGCGCAGTCAAGGGCAGCCCGGCACAGATTTGAAAATCACTCTAAAACTTTCGCTCGAAGAAATAGCTGCCGGAACAACTAAAAAAGTTAAAATCAAAAAACAGAATAAGTGTACAACTTGCAGCGGTACCGGCGCAAAAAGTTCTTCTTCATTTAAGACTTGCTCAGTTTGTAACGGAACCGGTGAAGTCAGACAAGTTTCCCGTTCGATTTTTGGTCAGTTTGTAAATATAGCTCCATGTAATAATTGCAACGGGACCGGAAAAATTATTGGCGAACCATGCACAACTTGCCGTGGTGATGGAAGAATACAGGATGAATCCACAATTAAGATTAGCGTTCCGGCAGGTGTAATGGATGGAAATTACATGACATTGCGCGGAGAAGGCAATGCCGGCAAGCAAGGCGGACCAGCCGGAGATATAATTGTAATCTTCGAAGAGATTCCGCATATCTACTTTACTCGCGATGGCGATAATGTTATTTATGATCTTTACATTAGCTATACAGAAGCTGTTCTTGGAACTGAGGTTGAAGTACCGACACTGAACGGAAAAGCTAAATTGAAAATTGAATCCGGAACACCAGCCGGAAAATATTTAAAGATGCGCGAGAAAGGAATTCAGCATCTTAACAGTCACGGAGCCGGAGATCAACTTGTTAGAATTAACATTCACGTTCCCAAGAATGTATCGGCTAAAGAAAAAGAGCTGCTTAAAGAATTAGAGAAACAACCTAACATGCAGCCTGGCAAGTAGTTTTACCGTAGTTCCCGGGTTTGGCTTGCCGAACCCGGGAAGTATAATTGAAAGTTCTTTTTATTATGCACAATACTACCGTTTGAGCAAAACAACAATTGCTAAAGCGGCAATTAGTTTATTCATTTCAAAAATATCCCAAATAGAAATCTCGGGGGGAAATAATGCGAAATTGGATTGAAGTAATTTCTCGTAAAGTTGGATTCACAAAAACAGAAACACAGATAGTTCTTTTTATACTTGCAGCGTTCGCAGTTGGTTTGCTAATCAACTATTTCAAAAGCCGTGCAAACGAAGCCGACTATCTTGAATTTGATTACTCTGCTGAAGACAGTTTATTCAATGCCGCGCTTGGCAATGTTGAGATTGATGATATTGCAGTTAAAGACAGTGTAGAAAAAAGAGTTGCTTCTATAAACGAACTTTTAGATTTTGGAAGCGGCAAAAAGAAAGTTGCTGAAATACCGGTACCAAAATCCCTTTCGGCGGTTGTAAATATTAACACAGCAAGCGTACCACAACTAACGTCTCTACCGGGAATTGGCTTGAAAACGGCAGAAAATATTTTAGCTTACAGAAAGAAGAATGGTAAATTTTCCAGAGCCGATCAGCTTCTTAACATAAAAGGAGTTGGTAAAGCAAAGCTTGCAAAATTACGCGAGCATATTAAATTTGAGTAAGCAAAGAGGGAATGTGTTCAATAATCACGCGGGAATAAACTTAACAGATACCAAACTGCAAGTTGTGGAAATCAACTACCGCGATGATTCTTTCTATCTCGAGACCGTTGACCAGATTTTTCATGTTGAGCATTTTTCACCCGAACTCCCGGAAGAAGCTATTATTGATTTGCTTCAGAACTCAATGGAAAAACTGAACAAGCGAAAACCAATTCTGGCAAAAAATGTTTCTTTTTCACTCCCCAATAATTTCTTTAGAATTTTCGAAATTCCTTTTGATGATTCTCTAGTTAAGAAAGATTTGATTGAACATTTCCGCTGGGAGCTTTCTGTGTTGTATCCCGATTGCAACAGCGAAGATTTCTTGCTTCAGCACATTGAGATAAACAAGAGTCCTTTAATCAAAGAGAAGAGAGCTATTGTAATTGCGATTGACCGCCGCCATGTTTTTGCTCTCAACAAATTTTGTGATAAAAACGGCTTGCAGCTAAAGTTTATTGATAATGTTCATTTGGCTTCCAACGCATTTTTGTATTTGGAAAAACCTTTAATAGATAATGAAATTTCTCTGAGCATCTATATTGATCAAAAATTTTCTTCTGTCTCAGCGATGGATGGCGTACACCCGTTCTATTTTAAAGTATTGAATCCGGATTCAAACAACATTTTTGTTGAACTCACGGAAACAATTAAAGAAATGGAAGAATTCAATCTTTCGATTACCGACTTCAAACGTGTTTTACTTTACGGACAAGACATAGCGGAAGATTTTGAACAGAGACTTAAAAACTTTTTTGGGTTGCCGCTCAAGAAAGTAAATCCGTTTGAGAGATTCAAAGTTGAAGAATCAATTCAAAAAAACCCTTTCTTTAAAATGAAGTACAATTCCTTTACCGCAGCAGCCGGTATTGCAATCCGAATAATCTAATGAGAATTATTGCCGGAAAATTTAAGGGGAGAACAGTAAAGTTTCCAAAGTCAAATCTTGTCCGCCCAACAACCGATAAAACCAAAGAGTCGCTATTTAATTATTTAGTTCATTCGATGGACTTTGATGGCATAAAAGTCTGCGATATTTACGCCGGTTCCGGCTCACTTGGCTTAGAAGCACTTAGCCGCGGCGCCGGTGAAGTTCATTTTGTAGAGAAAGATTTCCACGTTTCAAAAATGTTGGAAGAAAATATCAATTCACTTAACGCAAAAGATGATTGTAAAATATTTAGAATGGAAGCGGTGAAGTTTTCCAAGATTAGCGAGCATGATTCTTATGACTTAATCCTCGCTGATCCGCCGTTTTTCAAATTTGATATCCATGACGCAGTAAAAAATCTTCTTGAAAGAAATTATCTCAACGAAGATGGAATACTTATCATTGAACGCTCAATTCAAACTAAGAAAGAAGATGAAGCCGCGTTTGGAATTGAGGCATTCAAGAAAATCGGCGATAGTCTTATTTATCAATTCGAAAAAAGTCCGCGAGAAAATTAATTTTTACCGGACATGATTTTTTTTAGCAAAGTATTATATTTCAGCGAACACAAAAATCGGAATTGGCATGAAAAGGGTAATTTATCCCGGTACTTTTGATCCAGTTACAAACGGACACATAGACATTGTTAAGCGGGCTGTTGCGCTATTCGATGAAATTATTGTTACCGTTGCTAAGAACCCAACCAAGACGGAAGTTTTTTCTGTAGAGGAAAGAGTTGAAATGCTTACCGAAGTGATGAAAGAATTTCCAACGGTAAGAGTAGATTCATTTAACGGATTGGTTGTTGACCATGCGCGTGCTCTTGGCGCTATTGGTATTATCCGCGGATTGCGTGCTGTGAGCGATTTTGAATATGAATTCCAAATGGCGTTAATGAATAGAAAACTTGCCGAAGATATATCAACAATTCTGCTTATGCCTCACGCAAGATATACCTACTTGAACTCAACCATCGTTAGAAATTTAGCAGCGTTTCATGGTGATGTTTCGGGATTCGTTCCAGAGATTGTTGAAGCTAAGTTGAAGGAGAAATTTCCTAAGAACGATTAAAGAATAGTTTTTGTTATTCATTCTAGCTGTGGGATAGGGAATTGAGTGATTCAATCGAAAATATCTGGCAGAATGTAAAAACGAAACTCACCGTGTTAGTTTAAATAAGAGTGTTTTGAAAACGCGCCTTAAAGCAGAAGGCAGCCAGTTGGCTACAAATTGTAGTCAACTGACGGAAAAAAAGTTGTTGCTTCGTTAAATGCAAAATCCGCTATGCAAATAGTGGGAAGTAAATAACGAAAGAAGTAGTGAAAAAAGCGAGTGAGGAAATAGAACAGATATTTTAGAGAGACTAAGAGCTATTCCAATCTGAACGGGAAAGTAATTACCACGGTTTGAGAAATTTTTGATTGCGTACCGCTGAGAGGTTCAAAACGCCAAAGTTTAAGTGCTTCAATCGAAACTTGTTCCAGCCGGCTGTCGGCTTTTTTCATCACAGTAATATTGCCAACGCTTCCATCCGGTAAAATTGCAAAACGAAGTTTTACATCAATCTCTTTGTAAACGCCTTCCGGATATTTTGGAATGATGTAGTTGTAAATTTTTCTAATTCGTCCGCCCCAATCAATTCCAAATCCGTCACCGAGTCCATCGCCAAAACCGCTTCCGTTGCCATTACCAATTCCGCTTCCGGTACCTCGTCCATTTCCAATTCCTTTGCCATCGGGATTATTACCAGCGGTTGGACGAACAACATCAGAAACTTTTCCCGGCTTAATCTTTTCCGGTTTCTCTGTTGATGAAGAAACTTTGTCCTCATCTTTCTCGGTAGCCTTTGTTGTTACTTCCGGTACTTCAACCGCTTGTTTGTCTTTTTCCTCTTCAGCAACTACCGGTTGATTAACAGTGCTGCCAACATCCATCATTGAAAACTCTTTATCCATTGGACCGAATCCACCGGAACCACCGCCCGGTTCTCCAAAACGAATTTCCACTAAATCATCTTGAGAACTCATTGCGCTAAGTAATAGGAACACAACAATTGCAAGAGCGTGAAAGCCAATTGAAATCAGCGTGGAAGTTTTTTCAATATTTAGTTTCTTCGAAATCAATTTTAGTCGTTCTTCTTTGTCGCGCCAATTAAAAACTTAGTAACGCCGACTTTTTTAAGTTCATCCAACAGCTTAATAAAATTGCCGTGGAAAACTTCCTTGTCAGCTTTGATAACAACACCTTGCGTTGGGTTGCTTTGCAGTTTCATCTGAATCTGAATAATGAGTTCTTGCATTGTTAGATATTTGCCATTCATATAGAGTTTGTTAGCCGAGTCCAAAAACAATTCAACATTCTTATCGTTTACAGATTCTGCAGTTGATGCTTCCGGCAATTTTACTTTTAACGCACCCACCACAAGAAACGGGCTCGCAATCATAAAAATGAGAAGCAGAACAAGAACCACGTCTGTAAAGGGAGTTATGTTTATTTCTGAAAATTCTTTCTCATCAATTTTATAACGGCGCATTATGCGGCTCCATTCTTAAGTAAATAGAATACTTCCTTAATTTCTGTTTCCATTGCCGGAATACTTTGCTTAACGCGCTTCATAAAATAGTTGTAGAAAATAACCGAGGGTACCGCAACTAAAATACCGGCTGCAGTGGAAACCAAAGCTTCGGCAATTCCACTCATAACTGTTAAATAGCTTGATGCTTCGTTTACCGAAAGCCCTTCGAATGAACGAATGATTCCGAGTACCGTACCGAATAACCCGATAAACGGAGAAATGTTTCCTAACGTTCCAAGAATGCCAATTCCTTTTTCAATCTTAACTAGCTCTTGGTCCATTTTTGAAAAGGAGAGATCCATAAGTTCGTCTTTCTTGTAACTAAGGTTGTTCATCATATATAGAAAAACGTTTGCAAGCGGCGTGGGAACTGTAAATCCCATTCGTTTAATATTGCCGATTTTGCAAACATGATGAGCCATTTTAAAATTTTTCTCGCCGATTGCTTCTTTGACCTTTAGAGAAAGTTCCTCAAGGTTTTTTGAATCAAGGGCTTTGAGTGTAACCCATTTTTCGATTATTATTTTTAACGAAAGAATAGAGCAAATAATGAGAATGATTAATGTAAATCCGCCGTGGGTAAGCAAATCCAATAAACCAGAGTTGAACATTTTATTAACCTTTTCAAGTGAATTGACAAATTGTTTTACTAAAGAAACTCAAGTTTGTTTCTTCAGGAATCTTGTGCGTAAAATTATGATTTTTTATGGAATGATGATGGTGCAATAAAAAACTCATTTTTTAGCGAATGATATAGTGCTTATGCATAGCATTTAGAAAACGTACTATATTAAATATTTTTTACAGCTTGAGAATTATTCCGAATTGTTTTACTTTAGTTTCAGAGTGAGGGAAATATTGCGTTACTTATAAACATTTCACCATCTACCCCCATCAAAAATATAATTTGTTTTTAAGAAGGTCTTAGCTTTAAAAAATAAATTCCTTTTTTCAGTTCCCTATACAACAAGCGCCTAAAAATATTTTAGAAAAAAATAATAGACTCGATTAATTAAGAGGAGCTTTGTTATGAGAATAATCAACAATTCGTTGTGCGTAAAGGTTATTATGTTTGTAATAATTATTATTAATTCTGCTTTTAATTATTCCCAGAGTAAGTTCGCATTTCACAGAAATAATAGCCTATACATTTCCACTACTGATGGGGCGATATCTAAAGTGGGGACGGATCTTAAAATTAAAGAGAGTAAAAAGTTTATTACTTCAAATTGTCTTACTTATCATACCATGCCAAATGATATATTGACTAAAATTAATATTTCAGATGGTATGGTGTTTTATTCTGCACTTCAACCACTGCTTGGTAATCAATGGGTATTTGTGGAAAGGAGCTTAGAGAATTCTTCTTACAATTTATGTCTATTTGACGCGGGGAAAAAAACTAAGGAAATCATTTTTTCACAGAACAACAGCCCTGATCATAATTATGCGTTTAGACCAATAGCTTGGAGTAAATTTGAAGGTATAGTTTATCTTGAAGCACTAGTATTTGGTAGTGCAACTGAGAATGAAGGAATATGGGCTTACAACCTATTAACTAAACAATTTTCGAAATTAGCTATAAACCCCTCCTATTTGACAACTCCGATCTTGTCTCCAAGTGGTGAATATTTTATTTATGGTGGGACAACGGATTCTTATAAAGAATTACACTCTTTAATGAATATCGTTTTCATATACGATATAAAAAATAACAAGGAAACGATAATAGAAAAAGATATTAGTTCTTGGTTTTCTATTTCGGGATGGATTTCAAACGACATAGAAAAAAAAGACATTATCAATATTAACGAAGAAGAATTTACCATTTTAAAAAAAAATAACAGCGCAAATCAACTTTTGCAACAATCGTTTGAACTGCCTTGGAATAATGGAGTTGCCTATTATGTTTCTAGAACAGGTACACCAGCCCCAACTGGTTCTATTGGCTCAAACTGCTATAGGAGCTCACCAGTATATAGTCCCCACACAGATGTTTCAATTGATTTTGATTCTCCGAATGGGGTATATGATCCTGTTCGAGCCGTCGCCGCAGGAACAGTAACTTATGCCCAATTTAATACGGGTGGTTATGGCAATCTTGTTAAAATAAAACATAGTGATAATACTTTCACATATTATGCTCATCTAAATACCATTTCAGTAAGCGTTAATGATGTTGCACAGCAAGGTTGTGAAATTGGAGATGGTGGCACAACAGGTAATTCAACAGGGGATCATATTCATTTCGAATGGCGGGGCGTTGGGGAAGCGAAGTTAAATATCTACCCAACATTTAGCGATTGTAATTGCCAACCTCATTCTAACTATTGTTATACTTCGAATAATATTACTGGTTCGTGCGGTGGCTGCACACTGACTTCATTAACCCCTACACTTATATCACCAGGCAGCAATACTGCCCCAGGGTCAACAATATCAAATACAACGCCAACACTTACATGGAATCCTCTGACAGGCGCAACAAATTATGATGTATATATTAGTATTTATCCTTACGGGTCATCTAATATCGTATACGAAAAAACTTGCGTATCAGGAACTTCTCTTGCAGTACCGTCTGGGTCTTTAACAAATGGAAACAAATATAGATGGAATATACAAGCAAACGTTAGTTGCGGGAGTTGTGTAAGCCTTTATTCTTCTCAACTTTATTTTCAAATTAATAGTACTACATTGGCGGCAGCACCGACTAATCTAGTAAGTCTTTCTAACGGAACAATTGTAAACTTAACGTTTACAGATAATTCTAATAACGAGGATGGTTTTCGGATTGAAAGAAAAACTGGGATTGGTGGTACTTATACAGAAATAGCTACAATTGGAGCAAACATAACAAGTTTTTCTAATTCTGGCTTAACAACGAACCAAGTTTATTACTATCGAGTAAGAGCTTATAATAGTGCTGGAAATTCAAGTTACTCAAATGAGTATTACGCAACCACAATGACTGCACCGAGTGGATTAAGTTCGTCTTCGGTTTCCAGCACTCAGATTAATCTTTCTTGGACGGACAACGCTCTTGGGGAAACCGGTTTCAAGATTGAACGAAAAACAGGAGTTAGTGGTGGTTGGTCTACTATCGCTGATCTTGCAGCAAACAGTTCCACTTATTCGAACACAGGTTTGACTTCCAATACGACTTACTATTATCGTGTGAGATCATACGCAAGTAGTACTACTCTTACGCCGCATTATTCAAATTATTCAAACGAATCTAATACGACTACTTCTGGATCAGTTTTTCAAATTACACTTTCTTCAAGTCCCATCAGTGGCGGATCAACAAGCGGAGGGGGTACGTATAACTCCGGACAAAGTGTAACAGTAACTGCATCACCTTATAGCGGGTATTCTTTTACAAATTGGAAAGAGGGAAGTAATGTAGTCTCTACAAATGCGAGTTATACGTTTACGATAAGTGGAAATCGAACACTTGTAGCAAACTTTTCGGTAATTCCAATTGACCAATACACATTGAATATTTCTGCGACGAATGGAACAGTTACAAAAAGTCCGAATCAGTCAAGCTATATTAGCGGAACTGCAATACAGTTAACCGCCACGCCCAATAGTGGTTATACATTTTCCGGTTGGAGTGTTTCAAGCGGCGGATCATTTTCAAGTACATCTTCCTCAACGACTACTTTTACGATAACCGGCAACGCAACTATTACTGCATCGTTCGTAGCAAATCCCAATCCTACAAGTGCAAGTATCAAGCCTGTTCCTCCAGCCGAAGTTAGTCCTGGAACTGAATTTTGGATAGAAATAAAAGTAGGAGATCCAAACGCGGTAACAAATCTTTTTGGTGCAGGCTTTGTGTTAAATTATAATACAACATACCTTGATTATGTTTCTTCAGAAAGTATGAGCTGGTTTGGTACCGACTTGGTTTTTCTTCCGAATAATGACGAGATTGCTGGAAAAACAAGTATTGGCATTTCACGTAAAAATCCTGCAAGTGGAATAAGTGGAAGTGGAGTAATAGCGAGGATTAAATACTTACTAAACGCTTCGGTGCCAAATAATATGGTACTTAATTTTACATTAACGGACATAACAGCAACAGATCATAATAATGCAACTATTATATTGAATCCAATAGCGGCATCTAGTAATGTAATCTCGGGAATTAGTGTATGGTCTGGTGATACAAATAATGACGGTAAAGTAGATCAAGCGGATGTGCTGCCATTAGGAATCCACTGGAATAAAACCGGAGCTGCAAGACAGAATGCCACCACTCAGTGGGCATCTCAATCTTGCTCACCTTGGAGCCCACTTACCGCTACATATGCAGATGCAAATGGAAGCGGAAAAGTAGATCAGGGTGATGTATTACCGATAGGACAGAATTGGGGAAAGACACACACGGTTAATAAAATATCACTACCTCTGAGCGAGGAAATAAATCAAGGCTATATAGTTTGGTTAGAGAAAGAAAGTGAGGAAGCAGAAAAGAACGAATGTGTAGTAAATATAAGATACGAACAGACAGACAGATTGTTACCTGAATTAAGAGGTTTGTCATTTGTAGTTAAATATGACGCTTCTATAGAAAAGATAGATAACGAGCGTGGAGAATATTTTGGTAAAGAAGTAATAGACTTTGAGAACACTGATGAAAGTAGAAGAGAAATGGGATATGGAATAGCGAGAGTAGAAACAAATAGTCAAATAAATAATCAAGGAATTATCTTAAGGCTAAGAATAAAATCCAAAGAAAGTGATGGCGAGATAAAGATAGAGAATATAGAAGGGATAGATGTTCTTGGCAATAAGGTGGTGATAGAGTCTTCAAATTTGAAAGTCAATATAGTGGAGTTAAAGGCTGAAGAAATAGCAAGTGATTATAGATTAGAGCAGAACTATCCTAATCCATTTAATCCAAGCACAATACTTGAGTATTCACTAGAAAAAGATAGTTATATAAAATTAAGTGTATACAATGCATTGGGACAAGAAATTTTGGTTTTACGAGAAGGCTATATAAGTGCGGGGAGATACAAGGCTATATTTGATGGAAAAGATCTTCCGAGCGGGAATTATTTTTATAAACTAAAAACAAGTGAAGATCTAATAACACGTAAAATGACGTTAATAAAGTAATCATCTAAATAATTGGTGAATTCTTAAAAAAAGGTTCTCGTATGAAAAGAATTCTTAAGAAAGTTTTACTCATACTACTATTATTGGGAGAGTTTTCTTACTCACAAAGTGGCGCCAGCATGCAAGTAAAATGTGATGGAAGCATTGATGGAACAATTGGGAGTGAGTTTACCATATCCATTGATGTGAATAATGTGACAAATTTCTTAGGTGCCTCATTTAATCTTACTTACAATTCTACGTATTTGGATTATGTTACCGCTACAGCCGGTAGTTGGATTGGGAATTCTTCAGATTTAATATTTTTTCCTGCTGCGGATGAAGTTACTGGTATTGTGAGTGTCGGAATAACAAGGAAAGGGACAATAGGCGCTATAAATGGTACAGGCAATATTGTATCGATCAAATTTCGTGTGACAAGTTTACCTGGCCAAACTACAACACTGCCTTTTACCCTTAGTGCTGTAAACGCCATTGATCCCAACGGCGGTTCTATACCGTTGGCTCAAATAAACGATTCCACCCAATTGATAATTCAAGGGGATTATATTCTTACGATTACATCTGCAAATGGTACTGTAACAAAAAATCCCGATCAAGTTAGTTACACTAGCGGATCAGCAGTAATATTAACAGCGACACCAAATCAAGGATATATGTTTTCTGGCTGGGGTGGTGATGCCAACGGTACTATTAATCCACTCACAGTAACAATGGATGGAAATAAAAATATTATAGCAAACTTTACAATAATTCCTATACTACCTACAATAAATGTTAGTAACGCACTGATAAATTTTGGAGAAGTATCTATCAACACAATCTCTGCGGAAAAAAGTTATAATGTCACCGGCATTAATTTAGCGGCGACTGTCGTTATTTCAGCTCCAAATGGATTTCAGATATCACGATCGAGTAACCAAGGCTTTACAACTTCGCTTATACTTGCACCAAATGCCGGTGTTGTTAATGAAACAATATTTGTAAGATTTTTACCAAATGAAACAAAAAACTACAATGCAAGTATTGAAAATATATCAACAGGCGCAACTGCGCAGAATGTTGAAGTAAGAGGAACGGGAATATTACCACCACGACCAACAGTGAATGTGAATAATACTTCCTTGATTTTTGGAGACGTGCTAGTTAATACTAACTCTTCACCAAAGTCTTATATTTTATCGGGCAGCAACCTTTCATCAAACATTACAATTGAAGCGCCGAGCAGTTTTCAGATATCAAATAATGAAACATTTGGATTTGGAAGCAGTATTACATTAAACCCAACAAATGGAACAGTGAGTAATACATTGATATGGGTGAGATTCAGCCCGGCGGCGGCACAAAGTTATAGTGGAAATGTAATTAATACTTCTTCTGGCGCAATAACCAAAAACGTTTCGGTTAGCGGTACAGGGGGTAATAAGGTAACAACGAGCAGCAATCCAGATAATGGTGGTACAACGAGCGGAGGCGGAATTTATAACACCGGCAAAAATATAGCTGTAAAAGCGACATCAAATAAGGGATTTAAATTCATTAATTGGACAGAAAATGCATTTCCCGTTTCTACAGATTCAAGTTATCAATTTACAATGCCCAATAATAGTAGAGCATTAGTTGCAAATTTTAGCGATGGGAAAGGGAACAGATCTCCAATTTTTTTAAAGTCAATGCCTGATACAACCATCTATGTTCATAATGTACAAGTGTTGTTTAAGTATGAATATAAAGCAGTAGACCCTGATGGTGATGTAGTTAACTTTAAATTAGATTCGGGACCCGATGGAGCAACTCTAAGTAATATTGGTTTATTTACCTGGATACCGAAAACCACACAGGCCGGAATGCAATATTTATTGAAGATTTCAATATCTGATGGCACTTTAACACAAACAATCATTACTACCATCAAAACTTTTAGTACAATTGTTGGAATCGAGGAGTATGGTTTTATATTCCCGTCCAAATTTGATTTAAAGCAAAATTATCCTAATCCATTTAACCCAATGACTAAAATAAATTATCAACTTGCGCGAGATGGCTTGGTAACGTTGATAATTTATGATCTATTAGGTCGGGAAGTGGTGGAATTAATTAATGAGTTTAAAACTGCTGGATATTACAAAGTAGATTTTGATGCAAGTATACTATCAAGTGGAGTTTATATTTGCTCAATAAAAGCGAATGATTTTTCGAAATCTATTAAGCTCATTTTAACAAAGTAATAACTGTAATTTTTTCGATTTTCTCTCGTTGTTAGAAATTATTAATCTATTCGATGTGAAAAGCAAAACCCCAGCATTCACTGGGGTTCTCTTTCGAAAAGATAAATCATTTCTTAATCTTTGAATTCCAATAATAGAATGCCGGCAATCCGAGCAAAACTAAACCAAGCCCAATAAATGAATCACGCGGGTTTTCTATCAGAGTATTAATTACTAAATAAGTTGAGAAGATGATAAAGATAATTGGGGTGTAAGGATATCCCCAAGTTTTATAAGGACGATCTAATTCCGGTTTATTTTTCCTTAGGATTATTACTGCCGCTGCTGCCATTGCATAGAAAATCCATGATGCGAAAACAACATAAGTGATAAGCTGCTCAAACGTTCCCGTTAGAACAAGCAAGCAAGCCCAAATTCCTTGCAGAATTAAGGACTGAATAGGCGTTCCAAATTTTGAATGAACTAAAGCCAACCGTTTGAAAAATAAATTTTCTTTCGACATAGCGTAGTAAATTCTTGCCGGCGCCAATACCAAACCGTTGTTGCATCCGAGTGTTGAGATTATTACCGCGATTGCGGCAAGAGCGGCACCGGTTGTTCCAACTACTACAGTAACGGCATCAGATAACACCAATGTTGATTGAGCAATTCTATCAATAGATAAAATTGCCATGTAAGAAAGATTAACCGTTACGTAAACAAAAATTACGAGCAAAGTAGAAATGATTAAAGCGCGGGGAATATTTTTTTGTGGTTCTTTCACTTCGCCAGCAACAAATGTAGTTTGAATCCAGCCATCGTAAGCCCAGAGAACTGCAACTAATGCTAAACCAAAAGGTCCAGCCATATTTGCTAACGGCATTTCAATTCCGGTTGTTGATGAAAAATTAGCTGACGATCCGAAAAAAACGCCGAGCAAAGCTATAACTGCAAGGGTTCCAATTTTGATAATGGTGAGCACATTTTGAACAATCGCGCCGGACTTAACGCCGAGACTGTTTATCAATGTTAATAGGATGATTGAAATTATAGCGACGCTGCTAATTCCCATTGGAGAAAGTGGAATGAAGTAACCTAAGTATGTTGCAAATCCAACAGCAACAGCAGAAATAGATGCTGTGCGGATTACAGCAAATGCCGACCAGCCGTAAAGAAATCCCCACAACGAACCGTAAGCTTCTTTTAGGTAAACATACAAGCCTCCGGCATTAGGGTACATTGTACCAAGTTCAGCAATTGAAAGTGCACCGAACAAACTTACTATTCCGCCGATAACCCATGCTGCAATTGACCATGAAGGAGAGTGCACGAACAAAGCAATACTTGCGGGAACTAGAAAGATTCCGGAGCCGATCATACTGCCCACACTAATCATTGTGGTATCAAGAAGATTGAACTCCCGCTTTAGTTCAGTGGTTTGTGCTTTAACAGAATCAGCCATGCTATTTCCTTATCTGATGGTGAGATGGGTTACAACATAATAAATAATGAACAAAAAATTCAGTTGAAGTTCTTGGCAACTTAGCGTGTTTGCGAGAGAATATTCTTTTCTCGCGGAGCCGCAAAGGCGCAAAAAAAAGCGAGAAGTAAATTTTCACTTCCCGCTTCTGTCTCAATTACTTATTTCTGTTTTCTGATTTCTTAGTTCTGTTTAACCTACATTTCTTTTTCAACAGTAACTAATTTGCTCTCTTGGAATTGCGCGCTTAAACGGTGTTCTTCACCGATATAAACAACACCATTTTCTTCGTGTGGCTCGCCATATTTAGAATGAAAAGATTTAAGACCGCCTAAATATTTTCTTTTATCACATACGTAAACAAGATCGCCAACTTCGGCTTCCATCTTTTTCATATCAGCTTTTGAAACGCTTATGTAATCTTCGTTGTCTTTTCTAACGCGCCAATGAGCTGTAATAACTTCGCCTTCACGCTCATTTACTTTGCCACCCTTAAAAATCTCTTTGGCTCTGTGAATTGACCACGCGGTTAAACCATCTAAGTGAACATTAGGATCGAAGTGGATATAATATTGCGCAGTTAGAGAAACAAGTACTGTCATTACTAAAACTATTATCATTGATATAGCAAGCGGCAAAACATTTATCCAAATAATTATCAAGCTGGCAACTATAATCCCAATAAACACACGCATAAGTTTTTCATGCGAAGCAGATTTTCTAATTTTATTTACAATTCCTTTTTGCCAGCTTAATGTAAGAGTGATTAGAACTCCTACAGCAACACAAACAATAGTATTGTACAATGCACTTATGTAAGAATATGGATGTACAGGATCGAAAGGAGTGCCGTGGGCAATTGGGGCGATTAAAATATCCGGATAAGTAGCGCCAAGTATCATCAGAGATGATCCGCCAAGAAATGTTGCAAGTACACCGGCAGGAGTAAATTTCTTCCAGAATACGCCTAAGAAAATTGCGGTAACTAATGGCGGTGTTAATGTTGAATGAAAATATCCGTGCGCCTGGTACACCGTTGGGTATTTACTAAACGGAATCGTCGCAAGTATTCCTACTGCGGTAATTACTATTGATGAAATTCTTGCTACAAAAAGTTCTTCTTTACTGGTTTGTTCTTGCGTTGTAACTCTCTTAGCATAAAGCTTTCGCACGTGCGGATGTACATCATTCATATAAACTGCCGCTATTGCGTTGATAAGAGAATCTACCGTAGAAAGTAAAGTTGCCGTTAAAGCCGCAATCACAAATCCAAAAACACCTTTGCTGGCAATAATATGTGTTACGGCAATAAATACTTCATCCGGATTTACATCGGCGTTCAAAGCTGGTTTTGCCATTCCTAATATTGCCTTTGCAATCCAGCCGGCATTACCTACTACTATTGCGGAAAGGGGAAGCATAAATAACACATTAAACACAGCGGCTTTTCTTCCTTCATCAACACTTTTGGCAGACATAAATCTCATCAAGAGACCCATGTTCATAAAGAGAAAGCCTACAGAACCGGCAACCCCATCTTGCCAAAATATTCCTACAAAATTAAAATCCGCCGGAGAGTTGAAATCTGCCAAAGGCAGCCTCCAATCTGGCGGAAGCAAATGCCAAAATGCTTCAAGTCCGCCAACGTAATTGATACCCATAAGAAAGATTAAAAAACCGGCGAAGAGAAGAATAACGCCTTGAATCAAATCTGTGAAAATAACCGCGGTTTGACCACCAAATGTAGTGTACACTCCGGTTATGGCCGCAATTGTTATTATTACTCCCATTAGGTTTACCGGGATGAAGAGACCGAATATATCGAAAGAAGCCGGGAGTAGCGGAGTGAAAACTTTTCCTAATGTAAGTAAGCCGATTCCCAGATAGCCAATCATGTACAACAATTGGAAAACCGTGGCTATTAGCCTAACTGTTGGACTAAAGCGCTTTTCGAAATACTCCGGGATGGATTTTATTTTTGTATAAACAACAATTGGCAGCCATCCAAAAAGGAAAAAAGGCATAAAGAACCAATCATTCATATAGGTCATAGTTGAGGAAACGCCGTGCTCTAAACCTTTTGCCGCATATTTAACAAAGCTATGGCTACCAACTCCCGTTGCAACAATAGAAACAGTAATTAGCCACCAGGCAAATCTTCTTCCACCAAAGAAAAAGTCGTTTGTGTTACGGTTGTATTTTGCGAAGTAGCTTCCAAACAACATAATGCCTATGAAATAAACAAACATCACTACCCAATCGGTAGCGGTACCTAATCCGTGTAATGATTCCATATTCTATCTTACCAGTAAAGAGCTGCTATTATTAAAATCGCGTGAATTATTAAGAAGTAGAAATAACCAAAATAAAGTACTTTGCGCCACCATTTATTCCTTTTTAAGCGCAAGTCGAGACCTTTTGTTTTATGAATGATATACATCCCGAAAAAAAAGAAAAGTCCTCCAAATCCATATAAATAAATAAACGGTAGCCATGAGTGTGAAAAGCTCGGCATAGCTAAGCTCCTAAAAAGTTCGCGCCAAAGTTAGGTTAGAGACCAAAGCCAAGCAAATGAAATTTTGCTAATTATGAGCCTGAAAATGCTTAAAAGCCATTCAGAAATAATAATTTATGGAGTATGATAAAATTGCATTTAAGATGGTGTTAGTCTAAATTTAGCGCCTAAAATTTTAGATATTTCAAAGCGGAGGTTGTTTTATATGGGTATGATGCTCAAAATGAGGAGTATGGCTCCATGGTTTATGCTCACAGTTGGCGGTTTGTTTGTTCTTTTCATGGTTCTTTCGGATTCCAGAGTTTTAGATTTTGCTAGAACGCAATCTCAGAATGTTGGATCGGTTGACGGAGAAGACGTTACCTACCAAGATTATTCTACAATGGTTGAACAAGCTAGAAAAAATCAAGAGCAGGCAACCGGTCAGCAAATAAGTGAAGAGCAGATGGATTACTTCAGAGACCAAATATGGAACCAGTTGGTAACCCTAAAGTTGATAGATAAGAAGATTAAAGAATTCGGTATTGTTATCTCTGATGATGAAGTAAGAGACGCAATTATGGGACCTAATCCACCTGCAGAAATAACAAGGCAGTTTACTGATTCTACAGGAGTATTTAAACGTCAGGATTACGAAACCGCTATGCGCGATCCACGTAACAAACAAATTGTAATTGGTTTGGAACAGCAAATTAAACAACAGTTAACACAGCAGAAACTTCAGAATTATTTGTTCGCTTCAATCGGTGCAACAGAATCCGAAGCTTACGATACTTATGTTAAGCAGAATATCAAAATGAAAGCTAACTACATTAAGATAGATGCTAATACAGTTCCTGATGCTGATGTTAAAGTTGCCGACGCCGATATGAAAAAATATTACGATGAACACGCAGAAGATTTCAAAATAGAAAACCAGAGAAAAATTAAATATGTAATGTTCCGCCGCCAGGCTTCTCAAGGCGATTCTGTAATGATTAAGAATGGACTTGATGATATTGTAAAGAAACTTAAAAGTGATACAGCTTCATTTAAAAGCTATGTGCAAAGCTATTCCGAGCAGCCATATAGAAGAGATACGGTTGGGTTAGCTTCTTTACCAACAGAAGCCCGCGATCTTTTAGTTAGAGGTAATGCCGGAGATATTATTGGTCCGGTTGCTACTTTTGAAGGCTATGTAGTTTATAAACTTGTTAACAAAACAAACGCTAAGAATGAACAAGTACGCGCTTCGCACATTTTAATTCGTCTTACCGGAAACGATGCTGAAGACAAGAAAAAGATTGATGCTATTTACAATGAAGTTTCAAAAGGTGCCGATTTTGCTACAGTTGCAAAAGCTAAATCTCAAGACGGCAGCGCACCGCAAGGCGGCGATCTTGGATGGTTTGGTAAAGGTCAGATGGTTAAAGAATTTGAAAATGCTTGCTTCGGCGGAAAAGTTGGTGTAGTTCAGAAGCCTATTAAAACTCAGTTCGGTTATCACATTGTTAAAGTAACCGGAAGATCAAATCAAGATTTTGTAGTTGAAAAAATTGTTAACAAAATTCAAACTTCAGCTACAACAACGGAAAAAGTTTATCAAGACGCTGCTGATTTTGGATACATAGCAAAAGAGAACGGATTTGAATCTGAAGCAAAAGTAATGAAGTATGAAGTTATTGAAACTCCTCCTTTTAACGAAGAAGCAACAGCTATACCTGGACTTGGAATGAACCGCGCGCTTGTTAAGTGGTCGTTCGAAAACAGCACTGGTGAAGTAAGTGATGTCTTCAGATTGCCTGCCGGTTATGTTGTAGCTATGGTTTCGGAAGAAATTAAACCTGGAATGAAACCTTTTGATGAAGTAAAGGAAACTGTTAAAGGTGCTGTTACTTCACTAAAGAAGCTAGAAAAAGCAATGGCAATAGCTAAACAGATTAGAAATCAAATTGGTGATAACGGTGATGGAAACGCGGCTAAAACAGTTTGGGCTTCTGCCGAAGTTGATACTACTGTAGAATTTACTACAGCCGGCACGGTTGGAACGCTCGGACGTGAATTTGGATTTACTGAAGCTGCTTACAAAGCTGAATTGAACAAGTGGACACAACCTGTAAAGGGAAGAACAAACGCCTACTTGATTAATGTAAAATCAAAAACACAATTTGATCAAAATGCTTTCAATGCCGCTAAAGAAGCAATTAAAAAAGATTTAATTGCCAACAAGAAAAATGTTTACCTCTCTCAATGGGTAGAGCAGCTAAAGAAAGAAGCGGATATTGTAGATAACCGCTACATGTTCTTCAGATAAAAAGTTAATCCCGCTTCGGCGGGATTTTTTTTATACGGCAATCTTCTTCACAATTTTTTTAACGCAACTCTTATTTTCTTTTCAGATTAAGTATATTTAGCCCGAAAACATAGCATTCCCGCAAAATGAGAATTTATTTGACCGGATTTATGACAAGCGGCAAAAGTACAATTGGGCCGATACTTGCCAATGTACTTGGGCTGGAATACTATGATCTTGATAGAGAAATTGAGTCTGAAGAACAATTAACAGTTGTGGATATTTTTGAAAAACATGGCGAACAATATTTCCGCGAGGCTGAATCTAAAATACTAAACAAGCTTGCGCAGAAAAATAAAATTTTGATTTCACTTGGCGGTGGAACCATTACTAATGATAAAAATTTTGAGATGATGAGGAGTACCGGGAAGATAATTTATTTGAAAGTTTCGCCGGCTACTTTATATAAAAGATTAAAACACAAAACCGACAGGCCAATATTCCGCGATTTGGTTCTTGGCGATCACTCTGAAGAAGATTTCTTGAAGCGGATAAAAGAATTATTAGAAAAGCGGCGCGAAGTTTATGAACGCGCTGATATAATAATAGATACGGAGGTTACTCCGTTAGGACAAACAGTTGACAGAATTGCAAAAAAAATTAAGTACATATTCCATGAAAAAAATTGAAGTAAAAGCCTCGTCCAAAAGTTACCCGGTTTACGTTGGTAACAATATCTTAGAACAATTGCCAAGCTTGATTGAAAAGCACGGTCTTCACAAAAATGTTTTTATTGTTGTTGATGAAAACGTTCTTGGTTACCATCTCAAGAAAATCAAAAATATCATTACTGAAAAGATGCGCAAGGTGGTTGTTGTAGAGTTTATCGCTAACGAAAAAAGCAAGAGCAATAAATCTGTAGAAGAACTTTACGACTGCTTAATCAAAAATAACTTTGGGCGCGATACATTAATTATTGCGATAGGTGGCGGAATTACTGGCGATATTGTTGGCTTTGTAGCTTCTACTTTTAGCCGAGGAGTTCAGTTTATACAAGTGCCAACAACATTATTAGCTGCTGTTGATAGCTCTGTTGGCGGTAAGACCGGAATTAATTATGGTAAGACGAAAAATCTGATAGGCTCGTTTTATCAGCCGGAATTTGTTTTGACCGATACATCATTTCTAAAAAGTTTGCGTGAAGAAGAAATTGTATGCGGCATTGGCGAAATAATGAAGTACGCGTTCTTATGCGATGAAAAATTTTACTCAACTATTAGCAAAGAGTTAAAGCAGATTCTGAAATTGAAACCGACGCAAACTACAAAGACAATTGAAGCATGCGTAAACATGAAAGCGTCGGTTGTTCAGGCTGATGAAATGGAAAGCGGGCTTCGCAAAATTCTAAATCTCGGGCACACATTTGCTCACGCTATCGAAGTTGAGCAAGAGCATAAAATTAAACATGGGCAAGCGGTAATAATCGGCTTGGTTTGCGCACTGTATTTATCTCACTTCAAAGGAATACTTAGTGCTGAAAAGCTTGTAGAGTATCTCGCTCTGCCTCTGCTCTTGCAAGACAAAATCACAATAGACAAATGCAACATAGAAACAATCTACAAGATTATGCTTCGCGATAAAAAGGGAAGAGAAGGAAAAATTAAATTTGTTCTCCTTTCAGCGCCAGGCGTTTTGTATTTAGATGTAGAAGCAGAAAAGGAATTAGTAATACAATCGCTTGAAGATGGCATTTGTCACTTTATCTAATCGCATGAAATCAAAAGCTCTATTTGCAATACTTTTATTATTCTCATCGCTGGTCTTCTCTCAAGTTGAAAGAGAAACCCGCGCTGTCTGGCTTACGACAAATCACCGTTTGGATTGGCCGCCGCCGAGCTATAATGCTGAAAAGCAAAAGAAAGCTCTCGCAGATATTTTTGATGACCTCAAAACGAAAAACTTTAACACCGTTTACTTTCAAGTGAGAAGTAACGGAACTGTTATGTTTAATTCTTCATTTGAACCGCTTTCGCAATATATAACCGGCGAAGTTGATGGAAACGCAAGTTACGATCCGCTAAAGTACGCGGTTGAACAAGCTCATAAGCACGGATTGGAAATTCATGCGTGGGTAAATGCTTGTTTGGTTTATAACGGAACAGAACAAGCGGTTCTGAAAAGTAAAAATCATCTTTCTCAGAAAAAACCGGAGTGGATTGTTGAAGATGTGCGCGATGGGCAAAAGTCTCTCTGGCTCGATCCCGGTTTGCCCGAAGTAAAAAGTTATCTAACCGATTTGATTTTGGAAATGGTTGAGAACTATGATATAGACGGCGTACATCTGGATTATATACGTTATCCCGGTAAGAATTTTGAAGATGATTTCTCTTACAACATTCATGGGGGCGGACTTACGCGTGACGAATTCCGCAGAAAAAACATTACTGCAATTGTTGAAGAAATTTATAAGCAAGTAAAGTCTGTTAAGCCTTTTGTAAAAGTTGGCGCGGCGCCTATCGGTGTTTACAAAAAATTGCCCGGAATGACTGCGTGGGAAAGTTACTATGATATTTATCAAGACTCTTACGGCTGGATGAAAAAGGGAATTGTTGATTATTTAACTCCGCAGATTTATTGGAGTTTGGATGAAAATCCGAGATTCGATTTGTTAGCTAAAGATTGGAAAGCAAATTCAAACGGACGCGGAGTTGTGCTGGGAATTGGCGCATACAAAGAAAATGTTAAGCCGGAACTTGAGGAAATGATTGGTCTCTCACGCAATTTGAAGGTGGATGGCGTTTCATTCTTCCGCTACCAGCACATTAAAGATGTAAACTTTCCCTCATACAGATACAAAACATTTCCGGCAGCAATGCCCTGGCTTCAAGTTATTTATCCTCCGGCGCCGGTTAGTTTGTCTTTGAATCGGCAAGAGGGGAAAAATCTCTTTACTCTGAATTGGGAAGTTGAAAAAAACAGTAACCCGAACGACAGCGTAAATTATTTTGCAATTTATAATCTGCCGCGAAGCAATTCCGAAACGCTTACGGAGTATCTATTTGATGTTGTTCCGGCGCCTCGAACAAGTGTAACGCTCGCAATAGATAAACCAAAAAAGGTTAACTATTTTTTCCGTGTTAAGTCTGTAAATAAATTGTGGAACGAGAGCATTGAATCATCGGAAGCGGTTAAGGTAGAAATTCCATTGATGAAAGAGTTGGCTCAGCTTAATGAAACTTTACTCCAACCGTTACTTATCAAGGAATCGGATAAGAGTGCCGCAGTTGTGATTCAATGCGGCGAAAAACAATCGGTAGAGATTTTTGGCGGCAAAGGCAAGGTGTTCTCTCTATTGAAAAAGGAATCTGCTTCGATTGGCAAAAACATCTTCACAATTAAAAAAGAACTGAAGAACTACGATGTTCTTAAAATTGTTTTCGGTGCTTCAAAAAAGGAAGTAGAGTTAAAACTGCTTTAGATATTTTCCCAGCCATTCTTTTCTTAGTTCAGTTACTTCAGCACGGTGCTTCTTCAAAAAATGATCACCACCTTCAAACAAAACCAGTTTGTGCGGATGATTAATAGCTTTTAGTTTCTCCGATAAATCAATAGGATCGTGTACGAGTACCCGGTCGTCAGATGTTCCGTGAAGAAGAAGCATCGGAGTTGTTCGGCAAAGCTTTTCCGGAAAGTTAATAATCGAGCGAGATTCACATTTGTCTTTGAAATCTCCGAGCGAATCTTTTCCAATTGTGTGTTCATACAGATGCTTCATGAATTTGCTTTCATCTGCGTTGCATTTAAGATTTGCAATTCCGCCAATAACAATAGCTGCTTTGAATATGTTTGTTTTAGTTAGAGCAAGATAAGTCATCATTCCGCCCCGGCTCCATCCTTCAATTCCCCAAAGGCTTTTATCGGCGCAATCAATCTCATCTGCAAGAGAAATTAAATTTATTACATCGTTAACATCACCGCCGCCAAATTCATCTTTACCTTCGCTTCCGGCATTGCCGCGGTATTGCGAAGCCAAAACAACATAACCCCAGCTTGCAATCTGTCCGAAAATTCCGCGTGCGTTAAATTCATCTATTGCGCCGGCGTTTCCAATTCCGCCGCGGCACCAAATAACGCAAGGATACTTTTGGGATTGGTCTTTAGGGTAAGCGAGATAACCGTTCACTTTCAGTCCGTCGGAAAAGTATGTCATCTTCTCAACAACAGAGTTGGCTAGAGTCTCTTCACCCCAGCCGCTTACAATCATTTTTTCTTGTACGGAACTTAGTTTTATTTCCTTGCGTAAAATGATTTTCGTATTCATGAATTCCTTTTGAAAATCCTTAAATTAGTGTTGTTAGCTTTACAGAAAAGGCTTTGCTTGTACAAAGCGGCAACAATTTCATAACCAATTTACAGATTAACTATTATGCCTAAAAACAAACAGATTTCAAAAAAGCAGATGAGCAAGAACAGATTTATGCAAATCACAGTTGTAATCGTTTTGGTTGCGTTCGTTGCATATTTTGTTTTATCTAATTTACTGTTAACTAAAACGCCGGTAAATCCGGAATTGGAAAATGCCGTGAACGGAAAAGCAGCTTACTCGTTTACCAAAGAAGGTGATCTTTCTTTCACAAATAAAAATGGCGATTCAATCGCGCAAATTGAAATTGAAATCGCGGATGACAATCAGCAGCGTTCAACCGGATTGATGTTCCGTAACAGAATGGCAGAAAGCCAAGGAATGCTTTTCATCTTTGATACTGAAGAGCCGCAATCTTTCTGGATGCACAATACAATTCTTCCGCTGGATATTATCTATGTTAATTCTAAATCGGAAATTGTTAAGATTGTAAAGAACGCAAAACCGTTTGACGACACATCTCTTCCTTCAATAAAACCGGCGCAGTATGTTGTTGAAGTTAATGCCGGTTACACGGATAAAATTGGTATTAAAGAGGGAGATAAAATAGTTTGGCGAAGAAGCTAACTGTAATGAATATACTTTCGTTGGAACTGAAGATAGATATTTTGTCATGCCTAGCGGAGTCGAGGCATGGCATTAGGTAAAAATGATTTCATTTCTCGACTTCGCTCGAAATGACACTATCATCCAAAATTTATTATATGAACGATAAAACACCATTAATTGCGACGCTTCTTTTATCATGCGCTGATAGAAAGGGATTGGTAGCCGAAATTTCTCAATTCATTTTTCAGCGGGGCGGCAATATCCTAAATCTTGATGAACATGTTGAGAAAGAAGAGAATATGTTTTTTACCCGCGTTGAGTGGGATACGGAAGAAGTAATATTGAGCCGCCAAGAGTTTGAATTAGAGTTTGCTCAATTAGCCGAAAAGTTTTCTGCGGACTATAAAATATTTTATAGCGATAAGAAGCACAAAACAGCAATTTTTGTTTCGAAGTATGAACATTGTCTGCAAGAAATTCTTTGGCTTAACAGCATAGGTGATATAACTGCTGATATAAAACTAATCGTTTCCAACCATCCCGATTTAGAGCCGCTTGCCGATCAGTACAAGATTCCGTTTTATCTAATTCCAGTCAGACATAATAAAAAGAAAGCGGAAGCGACAGAACTAAAACTGCTGAAAGAGAATGAAGTTGATACAGTTATCTTAGCCCGCTATATGCAAGTTTTATCCGATGAGTTTGTAAAAGAATATCCATTTAAGATTATCAATATTCATCACTCGTTTTTGCCTGCTTTTATTGGCGCTAATCCTTACCGTCAGGCTTACGAGAAAGGTGTAAAAATAATCGGCGCTACAAGTCATTACGTTACTGCCGATTTGGATGAAGGACCAATTATCGAGCAAGGCGTTGCGAGAATTTCTCACAAAGATTCTCTGAAAGATTTGATTAGCAAGGGAAGGGAATTAGAACGCTCTGTTTTAGCTAAAGCAGTAAAGTATCATCTCGCAAACCGTGTGCTTCCATTTGGAAAGAAGACAATTGTGTTTGAATAGGGGAAATGTAAAAGGTCAAAAATGAAACCGAAGATGTAAAACTTAAACCCGGTTAACCCAGTAAAACGGTTTTCTTTTTTGATGGGCAACTGCAAGTATATAAATCCTTTCGTTTTCAATGCGGTAAAAGATTGAATGGGGAAATCTTCTGAGAAGAGCTACCCGGTAACTTGTAAATTTAATTGGAAACGCAAGTGGGTTGTTTCTGATTTGATTTATTGCAAATTCTACATCCAGAATAAACTTTTTACCGAGACCGAAAACAAGATTATCATAAAAATCTTGCGAATCTAACATCTCGCTTTCTGCAAGCTTATGAAACTGAATAAGCACTATTCGTACTTTTGTTTTGCTTCGTTAATAACAGAATTAGCGTTTTTAAGAATTGCTTTGCCTTTTAAAATTTGATTATACCTATCGTCAATTTCTTTTTGCCAAAACTGATCAAGATTTTCTGAGGATTCAGAATCAATGCTCTCCAGAAGTTTATATGATAGAAGCGCTTTTTCTGCCGGTGTTAAATTATCAGCAGCTTTTTCAATTTCATTTATTGTCATTAGAATCTCCTTTGCACTAATACAATTTATAGCGAAAGATTATGCGAATCAATAGACCTTATGAACTGTTGTTTTGAACAAGAAAAAAATGAAAACGATAAAGCATCAAAAAATAATTTGCTATTAACGCCTTATCGTTTTCCATTTCCCGGCTCTTCTTATTTCATCAAAATTAATTTCTTTGTTTCGCTGTAACTGCCAGCTTGAAGACGGTAAAAGTAAACACCAGAAGCCATCTCTCGACTCCGCTCGAGATGACCGATGTTGAGTGTTGCTTTGTAGTTACCGGGTTGCTTGTATTCATTAACAAGTGTTGCAACTTCCCGCCCGAGTAAATCGTAAACTTTTAGTGTAACATGCTCACTCTTCGCGATAGAATAACTAATTGTTGTTTCCGGATTAAATGGGTTTGGATAGTTTTGTTCCAGCCTGAACTGCGTTGGCAATTCATCAATGGAAATTATATCGGATAGTATTCCTTGTTCCGGTGTAGGAAGTTTAACTGTAGTATAAATTCTAAACTCACCCGGTTCAAGTGTAACGGGCATATCGGCGTTAACTACATTCAATTCTTCACCGGTAAAATAGTTATACCATTTGCCTGTGTTCTGAAATTCCGGCAGCATCGTATCTGTAAACACCGCAAAGTTGGCAATAACAACTACATTCATACTTGCATGGTTGATCCATAATCTCTTTAAATATCCGCTTACGCTCATTCTAAAATCGCTGCTGGAAAATGCCGGATAATCTTTTTTAAGTTTTATGAGCGCGCTCCATGTTTTCATTAATCTAACCCGGTCAATTTGTGATAAGTAGTTCAATTGCGCACTAAAAGGAATAGGTTTGGTTCCCAATCTTCCGTTTTCATTGATTGAATGATCATAACCGAGCTCACCAAACTGCCAAATCATTTTTGGTCCGGGTATAGTAAAGAAGAAAGCCCCGGCAGCTTTCATTCTTTGCAATGCTGTTGGCAGATTCTTCACACTGTAAGAGCCGCTCGCGTTTCCGTAAATAAGATTTTTGTACATCAATCTTTCTTCATCGTGACTTTCCATGTAGCCAACCAAATTCGGATTTGTCCAACTGCGAGATTTGTAAGAAATTCCCTCGAAGTTAGATTTACCGGAATCATTATATCCCATTGTAGCTTCGTTGTATGCGGAGTTCATGTTTCCCCAAAGCAAAATTCCCGCATCTGCTAATTCTCTTTCCTCTGAATTAACCGCGAGATGTTCGAAAATCATAATTGCGGTTGGATCGTAAGACCAGGCTTTGTTAACCATTCTTTTTAGTAAACGAATTCTGTCCGCATCATAGTTGCTTCCCCAAGAATCAGACATTGATTTATAGTTATTGCCGATTCCTTTTGTGAAATCGAAACGGAAGCCATCGAATTTAAATTCCGTTAACCAGTATTGAAGCAAGCGGTCAACAAAATATTGTGTTGCTTTGCTTTCGTGATTAAAATCGTAACCCCATTGAGCATCGGGATTGGCAAAATTTGATTGCTGATTAAACCAAGGATTGTTTGCTGCGGGTTTGCCGGTTGTGTTATCCCAATACATTCTTACCATTGGGTTTGTACCGTAAGCATGATTAAGAACAATATCCATCAACACTGCAATTCCGTTTGCGTGGCATTCATCTATGAACGCTTTCAGTTCATTTGCCGGTCCATAATATTTATCAACAGCAAAATAAAATGAAGGATTGTAACCCCAGCTGTTGTTCCCTTCAAATTCGTTTATCGGCATAAGCTCTATTGCATTAACACCAATTTTTTTGAAATAGCCAATACTGTCTTTAAGGGATTTGTAAGTGTGCGCCTCTGTAAAATCTCGAACAAGAGTTTCATAGATAACTAATTTTTCTTTTGCCGGACGAGTGAAGTCTGTTGTCTTCCAACTGTAGGAAGAGCTTCCCAGATCAAGATATGTAACAGCTTTATCAGTTTTCCCGGATGGATAAGCAGGTAAGTTTGGAAAAACAGTAGAAGGAATTGAAGAGTCGTTTGATGGATCAAGAATAATTTCGGAATAAGGATCTGCAACGCGAAGTGTTCCATCAATTAAGTATTGATAGATATTGGAAAATGTAGAATTATCCGGGGTTCCGATCCATGTTTTTATTAATGGAAGTTCTTTCCACCAAATAACACTATCTGGCTTTGGCTCATACCGATTCATGAAGAATGCAGTATCAACTTTCCAATCATTCAGTTGGTTAAGTAAATAAACAAATTCTTTTTTCGGAGCGTAAAGTGCTACGATGCCGCTGCTTTTATTAATTCCAATTTGGTTTCCTGTGGGAAGTGGTAAATTCTTAATCGCCGGATTTCTCATGATTACAAAAGTTGAAGAATCCTTTTGATTGAGAGTATCAGCAGCCACAACTTTTACTTCATTTTTTCCACCCGGGAAATTGTTCGCCACAAATTTATAAGTCAAGCTAGATGTTGAGCTCTGTGCCTTTTCGGTTCCATTAACATAAAGTTTTACAGATTTGGTTTTTGCTCCAACTTCAGCAATTGATACATCTATATCAACCGTTCCTCCGGGTTGAACAAAAACCGGTGAGCGCATAGGGTCGCCAAAAGAAACATTAACTGTTGGTTTGTTAAAAACAATTGAAATTCCCGATTCGTAAAGCGGGATGAATAAATCTTCCGTTTGTTGTTTACCATCAGCACTTCTTAACACAAAACAGAGCTCGGCAATTTTTTGCGATGCGTCCGTTACGTTATAAAAACTGCGCGGATTGCTGATTGTAATTTGGTAGATGTCCGGACTCATTCTAACCAGAGTAGGCTGTACGGCATTATCACCCCAGTTACCAATAACTTTTTGCCACTTGGTAATTGTTCCGGATTGTGATTTTAAGCTAACTCCGGTGTGGGCATAAACTACACCGGTGTAACCGGCAATTTTATTTGCGTGAGTAGCATTTCTTGCATCAAAAGTAATTGTAATGATGTCGGTCTGCTTTGGAAATTGAGGATAGGTAGTTATAACTGTCTGCGCATAAATTAAAAATGGAAACAATAATGCGAAAACAAACATCTTGCTTTTCATAGTGCCTCGTATTTGAAATATCTCGGCGGCTAACTTAGGTAACTTACCCTATGCTAATCAAGGAATTCCCACGTCACCCCAAAACGGAGCCCTCTGGGCTGAATCGGGTAGAAAGGGACGACGGAAAATTGAGAATTCAGCAAATTTTCCCAAGTGAAATAGATAATTGCGCTTTCTTGGATTCTGCCGGCAAGGAAAAAATCAATTTGTAATGAAGGAGTAAATTCTGTTAAACCGATTTGAGAATAAATACCGTTGCTGGTATCAAACAAGTAGGAAGAAGAAATGCCCTTCTCAAAATCGAAGCGCTGCTCGTAGCGCGAACCGTAACTATAATAGTTAAATCCGGTTTTGAGTTTTAGATTGTTGTTGAACAGAGTATCAATGTAATAAACACCGCCGTTTGAGCTAAACTTTGGCAATCCGTTTCTGATACGCTCATCCTCAGAGAGATACAAAGTTGAATTTGTGTTGAAATGAATTTTCCAGAAACTTAATTGTGCTTGCAGTGTTAAGCCTTGCGTTGCTGCATCAACTGTATTAACAAAATGAGCCTCATCGTTAAACTTAGTAGAACTATCGGCAAAAGCACTCACGAGTTCGTTGTTATTCTTTGTGAGAAAATATCCGGCGGAAATTTTCAGCCAATCAAAATCTGCCGAAGCTTTTAGTTCAACTGTTTGGATTTTCTGATTTCGGTTGCTTAAACCACCGCCTAAATGATAGAATCCGCCTGTGTGAAATAGTTTTTCGAGTTGCGAGAAAGGTTTTTCGAAATGTGAAAAACCGGCGTAAGCGGAAAATTGGTTGGTAAAATTTATCGCAACATCGCCGCCAAGTCCAAAGCTATTCTTATCAGAATCGTTGATAAGGTATTTTAAGAAGACTGACGGAAGTACTCTGTTGTCTGCTAATTTCAGAGTTGTAATAAATGAAGTAGCTAATGAAAAATTGGTGAATTCTCTCTGAAGCAATTCGGCAATGTATTTGTTGCGTTCAAATGTTGTTAATGATACAAAGTCAAAAATTCCAGTAGAATAGTCTTGTCTGAATCTCACTCCAATGGTCTGCACTTTATTATCACGCGAAACCGGAATCACATTCTCAGATACAGTCCCGCTGATATTCTGTCTGAACTCAGAAAGATCATCTTTATAATAGAATGCAAATTCACTTGGAGAGTTTTCAATTAGTCTAGCCAGCAAAGACGCAGAGAAAAAATTATTAGTACTTGTTAAATATCTATTTGGGAATCGAACTACTGCTGTAAGGTTATCATAAATTAGTTCTTCTAAAGCGAAGTTTGGGAAGCGATTGTGTGTTGCAGTAAGGTCAACACCGCCATTTAAACCAACAGTTGATTTAACATGCTTGTAATTAATACGTATAGTTTCGCTGGGCGATAAAAGATAATTCAATCGAATGTTGCCCATCCAATTGGAAAACTGGCTGTTTGTGTAATAAGAATCCGAACCGTGGTTAGTTATTTCGATGTAAGTATTCAGTTTCTTAAATGGAGCGATATTGAAGATTCCATCTATCAATCCTTCGCCGGAAGGCGCTTGGTAATATCGCAAGCGGGAATATGGCTTGCTCGATGAAGGCTCCCGCGAAATAATATTTACGGCAGCAATATTACTATTGCCTAATAAAAACCCGCGTGAAAGAGGCATTACCTCTATTGAATCTATACCTTCAGATTGAAATAAATGGAGATCAGTAAAATTTGTTAGTCTGTTGGTAATGCTTATTCCATCGTTTAGAAAGGCGGTTGATGTTGCACTAAGACCAAACAAACTAACATCAGTCGGCATACCACCAGCACCAAGTCTTTTTATAAATAAACCGGCTGCACCCTTTAAATAATCCTCTGTAAAACGGTAATCAATTGATTCTAAGGTATTCTTACTCACTTTACCGTTAAGCAATGCTGCGCCCGATAGAGAGCCGGGTGTAATTAACTTAGTTGCACTTTTAGCTATAACTGGCTTTGTTGAATCCGGTGTAACTACGCTCTTAGTTCTAAGTGTGTCTAATCCGGCAGCAGCTTTTTTGCTAATTTGCCCAAAGCCAAAAGAGTTCCAGCACATAGATATGAAAAGGGTAACAAGCAGTGTCTTCGTCTTACTAAACCGAAAATATTTTCTTCGCTTCATAGTAAATCAATTCCTTATAGAAATTAGCCGGGCAGTTTCAGCCGTAATTTTATTGCTTCATTCATACTTTTGTTCTAAATCAATTGTTTGATTAATAAGACAAAAACTGTTTGTTTTATATTAAAAAAATACTAATTTCCAATTGAAATTATTCACCAAAATAAAGGGCAAAAGCAATGTCAATGACAAAAGGACAAATCTTAACTCACATGGCCAAAAAATCTGGTCTTAGCAAAAAAGCAACCGGCGAATTCGTTAACGAATTGGTTTTTCTTGCTTACAAAGAAGCTAAAAAAGGTTTCGTCATTCCTGGATTAGGAAAACTCGTTCTTGTAGATAGAAAAGCAAGAACCGGTAGAAATCCAAAAACTGGTGAAGCAATTCAAATTCCAGCTAAAAAAGTTGTAAAATTTAGAATAGCAAAACAAGCTAAAGATGCTATCTTGATTTACAAGAAGTAATCTTAACTTTTTTCAAAAGGCCCCGATCTCAAAAGCGGGGCTTTTTTATTTTAAAGCACTCATTTGTTTCATCTTGCTTAATAGTTCTGTGTAAAGTTCTTCGTTAATGTTTTTCAAAATTACTTTTAATAATTCCTTAAACTCACCCTGCGCGAAAAAACCGATGCTAATATTTCGTTTCGAATCATGAATATAAACCGGACGTGTATTCCAGCCTGAAAACATTCCGCCGGAAATTCCATCAATATCTGCGAACTCAATACGCAAAATCTTTTTGCTCAAGAAAAAATTTTCGCAAGTAATTCCGGCTTCATCGCTTCTTATTCTAAAAGGAAAAGACCTATAGCTGTTCAAGTAAAATCTGTTAACGAGATAAATTATTACCAGATTTAGCAACGCGACAAAAACGTAATACCACTTTTGAAAAGCGAGCATAAAAGATGCTATGGTATAAAATAACAGCAGTAAGGTAATTGCAATATTGACATAACGATACCAGAATTTTGCAAATATAGAATATGAGTAGGTCTTCATAAGTTTTATTTTCTTTTCAGCAAATTACAAAAAATGACATCCATTCTTTTATTTCAAGATTCATTATCTTCGCAACGAAAAAACACGAGTATATATATGTATGATTTGTTGGTGATTGGCGCCGGTCCTGCCGGCATTAGTATGGCGGTTGAAGCATGCCATTCAGGCATTGATTCGGGCAAGATTATTATTCTTGAAAAAGCTGAAGAACATTCTTTTTCAATCAAGAAGTATTATCCCGATTCTAAACTTGTTTCAGCCAATTACAAAGGTTTTGAAGCGAAATGTTCTGGTGTTATGTGCATTCCGGATTTAACAAAGCACGAAACGATTTCGTATTTGGATAAAGCTATTCTTGAAAACAATTTAACTGTGCATTACAGCGAAACCGTGTGGAAGATGCATCAGAATGAGGATAAGTCATTTATTGTTTATACCGAGAAAGGCGAATATCACACAAAGATTGTTGCAATTGCTATTGGAATTCTTGGCAAGCCAAATAAACCGGATTATAAAATTCCGCTCAAACTAAAAGAGCGGGCTTTATTCGATGTTACCACTGTAGAAATAAGAAATTCCCGTGTACTTATCGTTGGCGGCGGTGACTCTGCTTCCGAGTATTGCCAGTTCTTAACTCAAAACGGCAACGAAGTTTATCTTAGTTATAGAAAAAAAGATTTCACCCGTATGAATGAAATTAACCGGGAAAGTTTATTAGAACTTGAACGAGAAAAGAAAGTTGTGATTCTCCGTGAAAGTAATGTTGTTGCTCTCGAAGAAAAAGATGGAATGCCATACGTGAAGTTTCAAGAAGAAAGATTTGGTGAACAAACTTATGATTATGTTGTTTACGCTTTAGGCGGTTCAACACCGGAAAATTTTTTGAAAATGCTTGGTATTGAGTTCGACGGAGAAGACCCAATTCTAAAAGAACATTACGAAACTTCTGTTCAAGGTTTGTTTCTAACAGGAGATTTAACCGCTGGTACTAAAGGCGGCTCAATTATATGGGCATTTAATTCATCAAACACTGCCATGAGAAAAATCTGCCGTGATTACCTTAATTGTAAAATTGATATAGAATAATGATGACACAAGAACCCAAACTATATTCGTTGGCAAAGGAAAAAATAAAAATACTTCTATTGGAAGGAATGCACGAAAACGCTCTCGAGCTTTTTCATCATCATGATTACACAAACATTGAGTACATCAAAAGCTCGCTTGAGGGTGAAGAGCTAATTGAAAAAATAAAAGATGCTCATTTAATTGGGATTCGCTCAAAGACTAATCTAACGGAAGAAATTCTTGAGCATGCAAAAAAGCTAATTGCAATTGGCTGTTACAGCATTGGCACAAATCAAGTTGATCTTGAAGCGGCAAAACTAAGAGGAATACCGGTATTTAATGCGCCGTTTTCCAACACGCGCTCTGTAGCAGAGCTTGTAATCAGCGAATGTATTTTTCTTATTCGCGGAATTCCGGAAAAGAATTTTTCTGCGCATAACGGCAAATGGTCTAAGGATGCTTCTCATTCATTTGAAGTTAGAGGAAAGAATTTAGGAATTGTTGGTTACGGGCATATCGGTTCGCAAGTTTCAATTCTTGCTGAATCGTTAGGAATGAATGTTTATTACTATGATATTGAAAAGAAATTAAACCTCGGTAACGCTAAGGTTTGCTCAAAATTAGATGAACTGCTTTCAATCTCTGATATTATAACTTTGCATGTCCCGGAAACTGATGCGACTAAAAATTTGATTTCTGCCAGAGAATTAAATCTAATGAAAAAAGGCTCGTTCTTAATCAATGCCGCAAGAGGAACAGTTGTGAACATCGAAGACCTTGCTGAAGCATTGGAAAGCAAGCATATTGCCGGGGCTGCTGTAGATGTTTTTCCTGAAGAGCCGAATTCAAATAAAGATATGTTTATAAATCCGCTTCAAAAATTCCCAAATGTAATTCTCACTCCTCACATTGGCGGCAGTACATCAGAAGCCCAAGCTAACATAGCACTTGAAGTTTCTGAAAAATTAGTTAAGTATTGCGATGTTGGTTCATCAATTGGTGCTACAAACTTTGTAGAAATTTCATTAACTCCTCACTTCGAATGTCAGCGCTATCTTCATATTCACAAGAACCAACCTGGTGTTCTTGCCAAGATTACAAATATCTTCACCTCTAAAAACTTAAATATTGCTTCTCAGTATTTGCAGACAGATCCACTCATTGGATACGTTATTATTGATATTGATAGTAAAGAAGATTCCGACGGAATTTTAAGAGAGCTTAGGGCTATACCGGAAACTATTAAAACAAGAATGCTGCTGTAGTAGTTTCTAGTTTCTTTCTTTGCACTTTATAATTAATAGTGTCGTTTGTTTCAAGCTAAACACTGAATCAGAACTATAATCTCAATGAATAGAAGAAAATTATTTCTCGTTTTACTTTTCATCACTCCAATCTATTTGGTGCCGCAATCTATTGTTGATCTTGCTTTGAAAGATAAGAGCAGAATTTCAATCCAGAAATGGAATGAAGATAGCGGGCTGCCGTCGAATGATATTTCCGATCTTCTAATCAGTAAGCAAGGATTTCTGTGGATAGGTACGGAATTTGGGCTGGCTCGGTTTGACGGTGCAGAAATCAAAAATTATAATTTGTTAAACACTCCGGAAATTAAAGCCAATAAGGTTCTTGATTTATATGAAGATAAAAGCGGCTCACTTTGGTTTGCAAATGGAACCGGCGGCATAGTTAAATACTTAGGCGGTGTATTTAATAGATATGGCATTGAAAACGGCTTGCCCGAAAACAATTGCAGCGGTATTGTTGAAGATAAAAGCGGTGTGTATTGGATTGGAACTCGCGGCGGGGGATTAGTAACGCTAAAAGGTAATTCCATAAAGACAATGAATTTGAAAAACGGATTTCCGAGTGATAGAATTACAGCGATTGCTAAAGACAAAGATGACAACATATGGGTAGGCACCAATAACAAAGGTGTTGTTAAAATAAATAACAAAGGGCTGGTTGTCTTCGATGAATATTTGGGATTGCCGAACAAATTTGTTTACGATTTGTTTGTGGACTCAGCTAATCGTGTTTGGGTTTTCTTCTCTGAGGGTGTCGCAGTAATTGAAAATGGAAAAGTGATTATCCCGGAGTTTCTGAAAAAATTTGAGAAGACTGCTATTACCTCTATAGCGGAAGATAAAAACGGAAGAGTTTGTGTTACGACAATAAGTGCTGCTTATGCCCTGATTGGAAATGAGTTTGTAGAATTCTTCAATGTTGGAAACAGCAAAGAAGTTCGCTTGCAAGAAATGCTGATTTGGAATGATGACATTTGGTTCGGCACTAAAGAAGCGGGTATTTATAGATTGCGCGCCAACAAAGTTCAAAATATATCTGAGGAAAACGGATTACCCGGAAAGATTGTCTCCGCAATTTTTCAAGATTCTCAGAATAGAGTTTGGATGGGCTGCGAAAAGAAACTCGTTCTTTATGATCAGAACAAAAAGAAAGTAGTAAAAACTTTTGATTTGCCCGCCTCCGATATTCTTTCATTTTGCGAATTGACTCCAAACAAGATATTGATTGGAACAAGGACAGCCGGCTTGTGGGAGATGAATAATTTCCAAATCAGAAAACTTGCCGGCAAAAATGAGCTGGGTTCAAATTTGATTCGAAGTATTGTAAAAAATGATGATGGTTCCGTAGTTATAGGCACTAATGGAAATGGAATCATAATAATGAATGAGAAAACTTTTCAGATCATAAATAAAGAAAAGGGACTCTCGTCAAATTTAGTTTCGTGCATATCAAGAGATAACCAGAATCAACTTTGGATTGGCACTACCGGCGGGGGAGTAAACATTCTCAATGCCCAAAACAAACCCATAATAATTAACAAAGCAAAGGGATTAGCACACAATAATGTTACCTCAATAATTCACGATGGTAATACTACTTGGATTGCAACTAACGGCGGAGGCTTGAGCCGAATAAGCGGGAAGGAGATTGTCAACTACACAATCAATAACGGATTGTATGAAAACAGAATATTCAATATGGCTGACGATGGAAATGGAAGATTATGGTTCACTACAAGGAAAGGAGTCTTTGTAATTTCGAAAGATCAACTGAATGATTTTGCCGTTAGGAAAATTGCTAAGGTGAACTATCAGCTTTTTACAAAAACAGAAGGCATGCTAAGCGATGAATGCGAAACGCTAACTATGCAGACAATTCTGATGCAAAAATTCCAAGTTTTAGCAGCTACTACTTCCGGTGTTTCAATAATCAGTTTTGTTAACCTTGTCGGCAAAGAAATTGCGCCCAAGACTTTTGTAGATGAAATAAGAATTAATTCACGCACTGTGCCTCTCGATTCTTCCAGAGCGTACTCACCCGGAACAGAAAATCTTGAAATACATTATTCCGGCATTTCTTTCGATCATGGAAAGAATCTCTCATTCTATTATAAACTTGATGGTTTGGATGATAAGTGGATAAGCGTTGGTTCACGCCGAGCCGCGTACTTTACACATCTTCCTCCAGGTAAATATACTTTTAATGTGAAAGCAGAAACGCCGCAAGGAACAACCAGTGTTTCGCCCGCCTCTATTACTTTTTCTATAGAACCATATCTATATCAAAGACTTTGGTTTCAGATAGTCTTAGCCTTCGTTTTGATAGGAGCGATAGCTGGAATTGTTAGATTTATTTCTGTTCGTAAGCTAAGGCTTAAACTTGATAGAATTGAAGCGCAGGCAGCTCTTGAAAGGGAAAGAATTCGTATTTCCAAAGACATGCACGATGAACTTGGCGCAGAGCTTACTAAAATTGGATTACTTAGTGAGATTGCTAAAAATAATTTTCGAAGCAATTCTCAAAATCTTGAACTTGATTTAGACAAAATTACCGATGCCAGCCGCGATGTTGCAATAACAATGGATGAAATTGTTTGGGCGGTAAATCCAAAAAATGACAAGATTGATAGATTGTGTAGTTATATAGCCAGCTATGTGCAAGAGTATTTATCATTAACAGACATTCATTTAACTCTCACAGTCCCGGATACCTTGCCGGAAGTTTTTATGTCTGCAGAATTGAGGCATAATGTTTTTCTTGTTATCAAAGAAGCGGCTAACAACATAGTAAAACACTCCAAAGCAAAAGAAGTAGTTTTTGATGCAAGTTATTCTGACAACAATTTGGAATTTACACTTACCGATGATGGTATTGGCATTTGCGATTCAGTAGATGAGTTTGGAAATGGATTGATCAATATGAGAAAAAGAATAAAAGATAACGGCGGATATTTCGAGATAAAAAACAATATTCCTAAAGGAACAATTGTTAGAATTACTGTTCCCCTAATTAATCACACGATTGTGTGATTCTATAGAACTTACGAAACAATAAATTAATGAAAACAAAAAAGCTGATGAGCCAAAACGATATCATACGAATAGCGCTAATAGAGGATAAAAAAGAAATCCGTGAAGGGTTAAATATTCTCATTTCCGGTTCTACCGGATTTAACTGCGCTGCATCTTTTGCCGATGCAGAGAGCGCCATAAGAAAAATTCCCTCTCTCGATATAGATGTTATTCTGATGGATATTAATCTGCCTAATATGAGTGGAATAGATTGTGTAAAAGTTTTAAAGCCGCTCCTTCGTAACACGCAAATCATTATGCTGACTATGTACGATGACAATGAACATGTATTTGAGGCATTAAAAGCGGGGGCTGCCGGCTATTTGCTAAAACGAACACCACCAGCCAAAATACTCGAGGCTGTAAAAGAAGTACACACAGGCGGTTCTCCTATGTCAATGCAAATTGCAAGAATGGTGGTAAAATCTTTTTCAGAAAAACCGGCCGGAACAAAGTTGGATGAAAAATTAACAGAAAGAGAATTTGAAATACTCGGTCAGTTATCGAAAGGATTACGCTACCAGGAAATTGCCGATAAACTTTTTATAAGTGTTGAAACAGTAAGAACTCACCTTCGCAAGATTTACGAAAAGCTGCAAGTACGCAATTCGACAGAAGCTGTATTGAAATACCTTCAAAAGTAGTCCGGTTTGATTTACGTTAAAGCCTCAGCAAATCACACTTTTAGGTGATTGAAGACTACCTATCCTAATTTTAGATTTATTCCGGATATTAAACGGAGAATTAGCATGAAAAAACTATTTACTATTTGGGCGTTATTAACAATACTATTATTGATTGTATTTCTTAATACAATTTCTTTCGGACAACTAAGTTCCCCAACCACAGAAACAGTTTACGGTGGAAGAATAAATGGTATCTCAGCAATTTCAACAGGAGGTACTTCAAGCAGAATTTTTATAGCCACAGAAAGTGCCAACTCAGTTTTTTATGCCAATGTTACAACCACCTCTGGTTCCGAATCTTTCGGTTCGTTTACAGTTATGCCGGGATTAGGAAATGATGACGGTTACGGCAGCGGTATTTCGAAAATATATGCACACCAGGCTTCCCAATATTTATTCTTTCTTCAGAACAATACACTATACAAAACTATTTATAGTGGAAGTGCTGTAACAATGGTAGAAGCAGCTGCGATTTCAGATTTTATCATTTATGGGGATTACATCTTTTACATTAAGGGCAGTGATTTATATTACGGGCAACTTAACGCATCCGGTGATGTTGTGGTTGGAAGTACAGGAACAATTGCAATTGGAACTACTCCTACCTCACCCTCAATTCGTGTTAATCCTTCCAACAGCAAAGTATATATAGCAGCTCTGACTACAACTCCTACCATGTATAAAACTACTAATGATTATAATTCATTGTCAGGCAGTACAATTTCTGCTGTTACTTTGGGCGCTTTGTCGGGTTCTGTAACCAGCTGGGATGCATTTGGCATAGGACCGGATGGAACTCTTTTTTTAGGAGGGGATGATAACTCAAATAAGTATGTTCAATACTCTACAGATGATGGGGCTAATTGGTCTGGCGGTGTAACTACTCTAAATGGAATTGGGGGACCAAACTTCGCTTTTGGAGGCTCTTCATCACCCTATACAGTTCATTTTAGTAAAGGTTACGCAACATTTACAACTGCCTCGGGCTTTGGAAGTTGGGCAGAATATGGTAATCTCGGATTTGAAACTCATCCAAATGACGGAGCTGTAATTGTTGATCCAAACAATAGCCAAATTGTGTATCTAACAACAGATCAAGGAATCGGAGCTACTAAAAATGGCGGACCAAATATATTTGGAATTGATACCGGTGTTGAGGCAGTTCAAGTAAATGACTTTAGTATGAATACTGCTAAAGATAAAGCATGGCTTGCCTCAAAAGCGGGAATAAGAAAAGTAACATCATATAGCACAACACCGGTTTGGAGCAGCGCTATGTTTCCTAATGGGGATGGCTCACCATATTATTCCGCTGAAATGGAAAATGAAAATGATGTAACTGCATATGTTGGAAACCTTCGTATTTATAAAACTACAGATAGCGGGAGTAACTGGACTCAAGTTTTATCTGAAGCAACAACAGGCTATGCATCTGTCGGAACACGCGCAGAAGCAATTGAAGTTTGTCCAACCAATAGTAGTTTGGTTGTAGCTGGATTTTATGTTGACGGTTCAAACAATGGAGGATTTTGGTACTCCACAGACTCTGGAGCCTCTTGGAATCAACAACGTCTTGTGGCGGTAAGCGGAACAAGCGATGTAGATGTTTACGACATTGAGTTTACAACTGAAAGTGGAAATCCGGTAGCTTACATTGGAGTAGAGTATGATGCTACTGCTAATGCAAGAAGTGTTTACCGAGCTGAGTACAGTGGGGGAATCTGGACTACAAGGCAAGATTTTGCAGGCACTTATACGTCTACAGGCTCTGTAATAGTTGCGCAAATTATGGATCTGTTAAAAACCGGCAATTACGTTTATGCATGCGGTACTGATGCAGGTTCAAATCATCCAATTCTATATTATAGAGATTATACTGCAGATTATACAACGAGTGCTGGTAAATGGACTCCAATGACTACCACTGGTTTTCCTACTTCGCAAGTAGGCAAAGCTGTTGCTGTGGGTGGAGGAGTTGTGTACTGCGCAGTCGGAAATATCATTTATACTATACCTGAAACAAGTGGAACTACTTGGTCATCTGGATACACATATCCAACCGGTACAGAGATAAATGTTTTGTTCTACGATGCGCTACTTGCCGGAACCGGAACCGGCTTGTATGGACATGATTACACCGGGGCGCTGCCTGTTGAACTAACTTCCTTTACTGCCGGAGTTAAAGGTAACAAAGTAACACTGAATTGGGAAACTGCTACGGAAGTAAACAACTACGGCTTTAATGTTGAGCGTAGAGTTAAGCTCGTCTCACCTAACGCGAATCAAAGCGGCAAGGGAGAGTGGAAAAAAATTACTTTTATACAAGGGCATGGTAACAGCAATTCTCCTAAAACATATTCTTTTGTTGATGAACCAACAGGCGGAAATGAATTTACTTACCGTTTAAAACAAATAGATTTTGATGGTACGTTTGAATATTCCCCTGAAGTAAATGTAAGATTTTCAGATAACCGGAACTTTAAGTTAGTTCAAAATTTCCCGAATCCATTTAATCCGGAGACGGTAATTAAATTTGAATTGCCGCAAGCATCGTTTGTAAAATTGCGGGTCTATAATACTTTGGGCGAAGAAGTGGGGAACTTAATAAACGAAAAGAAAGACGCCGGAATTTACTCGGTAGATTTTAACGCAAAACATTTACCCTCAGGAGTGTATTTGTATCGGCTGGAAACAAATGGTTACACACAAACCAAGAAAATGATTTTACTCAAATAGTATCAAATGATACCAAAGGAAGGGTGAAATAAAATTAAGAGTCGTAAGGTAATAAGTCAATATACTGGTTAACGACGGATTTAGATAAACGAGTAATCAAAGAGATAGTGTTGATGTCATC